>Ga0209292_1000522_pt1 | contig 50226 bp, 39 predicted proteins | sample GOMGulsemesocosm_2_FD_184634 | JGI IMG/M metagenome (GOLD analysis project Ga0209292, IMG submission 184634) | Methane-oxidizing microbial communities from mesocosms in the Gulf of Mexico - GOM9C Gulf of Mexico (SPAdes) (version 2) | ecosystem: Environmental > Aquatic > Marine > Cold seeps... | reverse complement strand
AAGAGAAACTAGGCTATGAAAGCAGAATGAGCGAGCGCTGGAAAAAAGACTTAGCACCTTTGGGTACAGATATGAATAAGCCATTTATTGAAGATGCTCCTTGGATTGTAATTGCTTTTAAAAAAGTATATGAATTTGATGAAGACGGTACAAAACACAATAATTATTATGTAAATGAATCTGTAGGCATTGCTTGTGGACTATTCATTTCTGCAATCCAAAATGCAGGACTGGTAACGTTAACACACACTCCAAGTCCAATGAATTTTTTAGCAAAAGTTTTAGATAGACCTAAAAACGAAAGGGCATATATATTATTTCCTATCGGATACCCAAAAGAGGAAGTATTTGTTCCAAGTATTGAACGAAAAGGTATTGATGAGATAGCTTGTTTCTTTGAATAGTTAAGTTCGTTATTACATGTGTTTTTTTTGGTTTGCATCTAAGTTTCTTTTTAAATAAATTTGTTAACCCTTGATGTAATAAATTGATTATATTTCCGCAACTACAGAAAAGGCATCGCACGTTTAATTGCAGAAAATCAAACACAAATACCTTATCGACAAGCATGAATACTATGGAACGTTTTTTTCATAATCAAAGATACACCAGTAAAGGCGAGCCTGAATTAGGTGTAGGTGTTTTAACAGAAATCAGTAAAGGAAAGGTTCAGTTATTCTTTTCTTCATCTAATGAAACACGTTTGTATGCGATTGAAAGTGCTCCGTTACAGAGAGTTATTTTTAAATTAGGAGACACAATAATGGATACAAAAGGGCAACCATTATTTATAAAACGTATTGAATTAGAAAATAACCTATACATCTATTATGAAGAAAATAAAAAGATCTCTGAAGCAGAACTTGGCAACGTATCGGTAAATCACGGTGTAGATGATAAGCTTTTTATGGGTGATGTAGATTCTCCTCTAGCCTTTGCTTTACGTAGAGAAACATTACAACACGAATATAAAAGGAGATTGTCTCCTGTACATGGATTTGTTGGTGGAAGAATAGATCTTATTCCTCATCAACTCTACATTGCGCACGAAGTAAGTTCAAGATACGCTCCTCGTGTTTTACTATCAGATCAAGTTGGTCTTGGAAAAACAATTGAAGCTTGTTTAACCCTTCATCGTTTATTATTAAGCGGACGAATTTCGAGAGTGATAATTTTGGTTCCTGAATCATTATTACATCAATGGTTTGTTGAAGTTTTACGTCGATTTAATATGTGGTTTAATATTTTTGACGAACAACGCTGTGCTTCACTAGATAACAGTGCTCCAGATGGTAATCCATTTTTAGACAATCAACTTATCATTTGTAGTATTGAATTTTTAGCAGGTTCTGCAAAGCGAACTAAGCAAGCGTTAGATGCTAACTGGGACATGCTCGTTGTAGATGAAGCACATAATCTGGAATGGTCTCCTAACAAAGCAAGTCAAGAGTATTGTACTGTAGAAAAATTTAGTAAAGTTGCAAAAGGATTATTGCTTCTTACGGCTACTCCAGAACAATTAGGTGTCGAAAGTCATTTTGCAAGACTCAGATTACTTGATCCAAATAGGTATGCAAACTACGATGATTTTATAAATGAATCTTCTGATCATAAAAACATTGCCAATATTGTTGAAAAATTACATCTAGGAAAAGAGCTGAATGCTAAGGATGTAAATGTATTAGAAACACTTTTCCCTAAAGAGAACATACAATCAATATCTAAAAGAAAAAGCGTCGCTAAAGACAACCTTATAGAAAACCTACTTGACCAACATGGTCCAGGTAGAGTATTGTTTCGAAATACCAGATCTGCAATGCATGGATTCCCAAAGCGAAAAGCACATCTTACTCCTATAAAAACAACGAAAGATAAAGAACTATGGATTGAGCGTTTAAATAATGAGTTTTCTTATGAAACAGAGACAAACGAAACAACAAGTAAACAACAATTTTGGTTTGCCAAAGATCCACGTATTGAGTGGTTGTTAACAACAATAAAAGAAACCCATCCAGAAAAAGTACTGTTAATCTGTAAAAACAAAGAAAAAGTACTGGCATTAGAAGAAGCTTTGATTAAGCGTGCTAATTTAAAAGTTGGCGTATTTCACGAAGGGCTTACCATAGTACAACGAGATAGAAATGCAGCATGGTTCTCTGAATTAAACGGTGCCCAAATACTTCTTTGTTCTGAAATAGGAAGCGAAGGACGAAATTTTCAATTTGCGCATCATCTTGTTTTATTTGATTTGCCGCTACATCCTGAATTATTGGAGCAACGAATTGGGCGCTTAGATAGAATTGGTCAAACAGAAGAGATACAGATTCATGTTCCTTACCTTATCAATAGTCCACAACATGTACTTACAAAATGGTTTCATGAAGGATTGAATGCTTTTGAAAGCAATCTTGAAGGTGGAAATAAAATTTATAACTTATTTAGTAGTCAATTACTTAAACTTTTAAAACCACACGCAAACACAGATAATAGTTCAGAATTGAAAGTATTGGTACACGAAACTTCCATTTTTCAAAATAGACTTCAAAAAGACCTAGCAGATGGTCGTGATAGATTACTCGAAATGAACTCCTTTCGTCCAAAGGCAGCTGCAAAACTGGTAAAACAAATTCAAGCAGTAGACAAAGACAAGAGCCTTGAAAAGTATCTCACAAAAGTCTTTGGCTTTTTTAATATTGAAATGGAAGATCTTCCCTCTCGAAGTTATTTTTTAAAACCTATTTCAGTAATTGCTGAAACATTCCCTTCTATACCTGAAGAAGGTGTATCTGTTACATTTGATAGAAAACATGCACTTAGCAGAGAAGAAATAAGTTTTCTTAGTTGGGATCATCCGATGACAACCGATTCGATAGATTTGGTATTAAGTTCTGGAACTGGTAATGCTAGTTATGGAGTTTTAAAAGCAACAAAAAGTCCAGGTCTTCTACTCGAAGTCCTTTTTATTATTGAAACATCAGCAGTACAAAACATATATGTTGATCGTTTTCTTCCAAAGACACCTCTAAGAATTATAGTAGATCATACTGGTAATGAAGTGACAGATAAGTATCCAATTGAAACATTCGATAATAAATTGATTACTGGTCAAATAGATTATTTACTTGATAATGAAATACTAGTCGAAACGCTCTTACCAAATATGATAAAAGCAGCTACAGAAATTGCTAAAAAACAGCGTATAGAAGAAATAGCAAACGGACTAAATCGAATGAACATGACTCTGAATCATGAGATAGATCGATTAAAAATATTGCAAAAGAAAAACAATAATATAAGACCCGAAGAAATTCAAATAGCACTTAAAGAACAAGCCGAACTAACATCATTAATAAAAAATGCACAAGTACGAATGGATGCTATTCAACTTATTAGAAAAGAGTAAATTCTAAGCTACTAAGAATAAAATAGGGTCTATATTAAATATATAAAACAGAAGAAAAATAAAACCTAGAGAGTCAAGTTTTTAGCTAAAGTTTTAAATAGACCATCTAACGAACACGCATATATTTTAATTCCTATCGGGTATCCAAAAGACCATGTATTTGTACCATATATTGAACGAAGGCCTGATGAAATGGCTTGCTTTTTTGAGTGAACAATTATCTTTCCGTATCTTGAGAAGAATTTATGACACTGAAAATCATATTTTAACACACTGAGAAATAAAATATATTATTATGAATAAAGCCATACTTAAACTAACATTATTACTATTAATAGGTACTCAAATAAGTGTTGTTAAAGCTCAAATTCAAAAAGGAAAGCTAGCCAACGACAAACAAATAACATCAAATATTACTCCTAGTGAGGAGCATCAGTATAAAGTAACACTAAAAAAGAATCAATATGCTTTTTTTAAATTAATGCAACATGGTGTTGATGTAAAAGTTATTACCTATGATTCTAAAGGTGCTAAAATTCAAGAATTCGACTCACCAAATGGACAATATGGTCCTGAGTTATTTTCTATTACATCTAGCAAAAAAGGAAGCTATATTATAGAAGTCTCCCAACTAAATGCAAAAGAAACTAAAGGGTATTATGTGTTAAGTACACAACATATCAAACCAAAAGCTACTTCGCCAAATAAACAAGTTGATGAGCTTTTTACTCCTTGGACAACCAAAGAAACTCCTGGTCTAGCAGTTGCTGTTGTTAAGGATGGTAAAATTATTCACAAAAAGGGGTATGGACTTGCCAATTTAGAATACAACATTCCGATTACTACATCTTCCATATTTCATATTGCATCGGTTTCAAAACAGTTTACCGTATTTTCAATACTCCTATTAGAAAAACAAGGAAAATTAAGTTTAGATGATGATATAAGAAAGTACATTTCTGAAGTTCCAGATTTTGGAAATAAAATTACCTTGCGTCATTTGGCAACTCATACCAGTGGACTAAGAGATCAGTGGAATTTACTTGCCATGGCAGGTTGGCGCTTGGATGATGTCATTACAAAAGAGCATGTACTTAAACTTGTAAGTAAGCAGAAAGCGTTGAATTTTACACCAGGTAGTGAGTATGCCTATTGTAATACTGGGTTTACTCTTTTAGCTGAAGTTGTGTCTAGAGTTTCAAAAATGTCTTTTGCAGAATTTACAAAAGCCGCCATTTTTGAGCCCTTACAAATGCACAACACCTTATTTTATGATGACCATGAAAAAATTGTAAAAAACAGAGCCTATTCATATTATTCAAGTGGTATAGGATATAAAAAAAATGTATTAAGCTACGCGAATGTAGGGGCTACAAGTCTCTTTACTACTGTAGAAGACTTAAGCAAATGGTCCGTAAACTTTAACAATCCAATTGTTGGAGATGCAGCAATCATCAATACAATGAATACGCCAGCAATTCTTAACAATGGAAAAAAGTTTGGAGGTGCATTGGGCCAATTTGTTGGGAAATACAAAGGACTAAATGAAATACAACATGGCGGTGCTGATGCTGGATATCGATCATATTTAACTCGTTTTCCAGATGAGAACTTTTCTGTCATTGTTTTTAGTAATTCAGCCGAATTTAACTCCGGAGGAATGGCACATCAAGTTGTTGATATTTACCTAAAAGATAAAATTAAAATTGCTCCGATAAAGAAGAAAGTAATTCAAAAAGTAGCAACAAAAAATATCACTGTATCAGAAAACACATTGAATACATATGTTGGAGAGTTTGAACTTCAACCAGGTTTTACAATTCAAATAAGAAATATCAATGGAGAGTTATCTGCAAAAGCAACTGGCCAAGCTGTTCTTTCTCTTTCACCAATATCTATTACAGAATTTAAAGTAAAAGGCGTTGAGGCTAAAATTGAGTTTATTCCAAATGCAGGAAAAAACATTGCCGCAATAAAACTGCATCAAGGTGGGCGCATAATGGATGCTCCACGTCTAAAAGGATTTGATACAGACGCTGTTGATTTAGTCGACTTTACTGGAGAATTTTATAGTGAAGAGCTATCTACAACCTATCATTTCTCTGTTGTTGATGGGAAGCTAGTCTCTAAACACAGTAGGTTAAGTGATTTTAATTTGAGTCCAACAAAGAAAGATGAATTTACAGGTGCTGTTTGGTTTTTTGGAAAAGTTGAATTTATAAGAGATGGGAATAACAATATTACGGGTTGTAAAGTATCTAATGGTCGTGTGCGAAATCTATATTTTAAAAAAATAAAATAAATATAGCAATCCCAACAAACACCACAATTTGTGTCCATTTTAAGTAAAGACCAACATTTTTATGGCTCTTTATATATTCTGAAATTGTTCCAGCTAGAATGGCTATCGTAGAAAACACAATCAAGGAGACCAGCATAAAGATGAATCCTAATACATAAAACTGAATTACTGTACTCAATGTATCACTGAATAAAAACCCTGGAAAAAAAGCCAAAAAGAAAATGGATACTTTAGGGTTTAACACATTCATTATAAAGCCTTGCTTAAATAACTGTGTTGTTGTTTTCTTTGTGATATTGTCTTCAGCAAATGTAATAGAAGCATCAGATTTAAAGACTTTATAAGCTAAGAATAGTAAATAGGCAGCGCCAAATAATTTAATTCCCAAAAATAAGGATTCACTTTCTTTTATAATTAGTGAAACCCCAAATGCTAACAAAGTAGTATGAATAATGCACCCTGTCATTAAACCATAAACGGTTGCCAATCCATATTTTCTCCCATTTACAATACTTTGTGTTAAGACAAAGATATTATCTGGCCCCGGAGATAGCGCCAAGGCTAATGTTGCTATTGAAAAAGAAATTAGGGTTTCTAACATTTAAATAAAAATATTCATTTTTTTCATTCCTGCGAAACCAGGAATCTATAGTAAATCCAGTTTGGATTCCTGCCTTCGCAAGAATGACAAATTGTTTTAAAATTATGATTGTTTTAAAATAGCCTTATTGATTTTCTTAATCAGACTTGGACCTTCATAAATAAATCCTGTAAAAACCTGAACTAAATCAGCTCCGGCTTCTAATTTTTCTAATGCATCTTCAGCAGAGTGAATACCTCCTACTCCAATAATTGGAAATGCTTTGTTAGAATTATCTGCTAAGTATTGAATCACTTTTGTGCTTTGTGCTTTAATGGGTTGTCCGCTTACTCCACCATTTCCTATTTCTTCTAAACGTTGCTTAGAAGCTTTTAAATTATCTCTAGTAGTTGATGTATTCGATGTAATGACGCCATCAATCTTCGTTTCTGCAACCAATTCAATAATTTCATCTAGTTGCTCATTGTTTAAATCTGGCGCAATTTTTAATAAGATTGGTTTCTGTGTTGCTTCTTTAGAATTCAAATCTTGAACTGTAGAAATCAATTCAATCAAATAGTCTTTATCATTCAGTTTTGCATGACTCCCAACATTTGGACAACTCACATTCAATACAAAATAATCGACATATGGATGCAGCGATTTAAAAACTTCACAATAATCTTGGGTATAATTTTCTGGTGTAGTAGCAGTGTTCTTTCCTAAGTTTCCACCAATAATAACTTGACCTTTGTTCTTCTTTAAATTCTTAATAGCTGGCGCAATTCCATCATTATTAAATCCCATTCTATTGATAATTCCCTGATCATCTTTTAAACGAAATAATCGTTGCTTAGGGTTTCCTATTTGCCCTTTTGGGGTTACAGTTCCAATCTCAATAAATCCAAAGCCAAAATTAGCCAATTCATTATAGATCACTGCATTTTTATCAAATCCGGCTGCCAAACCAACTGGGTTTTTAAACGTAATTCCGAATACAGTTCTTTCCAAACGTTTGTCGTTTACTTGAAACATACTTCTGATGATTCCTGGTACAAACGGAATCCTGTGTAAAAACTTTACGACAGAAAATGTAAAGTAATGCACCTTCTCGGGATCAAAAAGGAATAATAGTGGTCTTATTAGGATTTTGTACATGTCAAATTTTTTGTTCGGAATGACGTTTTCTATTATATAAAAAAAGCTCCAAAAAGGAGCTTCATATTTATCTTAAAACAGCTGCTAAATTTTTCTCAAAAGTTGCTTGTAATTTTTGCATTATTTTATCGATCTGTTTGTCTTCTAAAGTTTTGTTAGCATCTTGCAATACAAAACTAACAGCATATGATTTTTTCCCTTCAGGTAGCTTATCACCCTGATAAACATCAAATAGATCAACAGCTTTTAATAAATTCTTCTCTGACTGATTTGCCAAATTGTAAATTTCTTTAAAAGTTACGTTGTTATCAATCAACAACGCTAAATCTCTTTTTACAGCTGGGAATTTAGGTAAATCAGAAACTTTAATATTCTTTTTACCACATAACTTCAATAGGTTTTCCCAGTTAATGTCAGCAAACAATACTTCTTGTTTAATTCCGAGTTCCTTTAAAATTGTTGGCTTTACAGCTCCAAAATCAACTAATTTTATTTTCCCTAAACTCAATGCAATTCCCTCTGAAAACACATCAGACTTCGTTGGCGTGGTTTTAAAGTTGCTAATGCCTACTCTTTCTAATAAAGAGCTAATGATTCCTTTTAGATAAAAGAAATCAGAGCTTTTTGCTGCTACAGCCCAGCTATCTTTAGTTCTATTTCCAGTAACAAATAACGTTAGATGCTTGTCTTCCTGGTATTTGTCGTTGTATTTATGATAGGTTTTACCAAATTCATAAAACTTTAATGCATTGTTTTTTCTGTTGATGTTATATGCTACAGATTCTAAACCGCTAAACAATAACGATTGACGCATCACTTTTAAGTCATTACTTAAAGGGTTTAGCATCTCAACATTATTCTCTGCATTTAAATTTTCTGTTAAACCAATATATTCTTCTTTGGTTAACGAGTTTGCCATAGTTTCATTAAATCCTAAAGAAGTTAATTGATTGGCAACAACATTTTCAATCTTAATATTGATATTAGAATCAAATGAAATAGAGGTATTTAATTTATGAGAAAACTCAATATTATTATATCCATAGACTCTTAAAATCTCCTCGATAATATCCGCTTCTCTTTGAACGTCTACTCTATACGAAGGAATTGTCAATCCTAAACCTCCTTCTGTTTCACTACTTATTTTAATTTCTAAGGATGCTAATATATTTTTCATCGTTTCTCTCGGAATTTCTTGTCCGATTAAACGATCTGCATTTTCATAAGATAAAAACACTTGAAAATCTTCTACTTTCTCAGGATAAAAATCCATGATATCTGAAGCCAACGTTGCGCCAGCATATTTTTCAAGTAATAAGGCTGCTCTTTTTAGAGCATATTTTGATAAATTGATATCGATTCCTCTTTCAAAACGGAAAGAAGCATCTGTATTAAGTGCATGTCTTTTTGCTGATTTACGAATAGAAACTGGATTGAAATAAGCACTTTCTAAAAAGATGCTTGTTGTGTTTTCTGAAACACCTGATTTCATACCTCCAAGAACACCTGCAATACACATTGGATTCGATTCTGCATCACAAATCAAAATATCTTCAGCAGACAAGGTTCTTTCAACTTCATCTAAGGTTGTAAATTTGGTTCCTTCTTCTAAGGTTTTTACAACTACTTTATTTCCTTTTATTTTAGCTGCATCAAAAGCATGTAAAGGCTGTCCTAATTCATGTAATACATAATTTGTAATATCTACCACATTGTTTTTTGGAGCAATTCCGATAGCTTTTAAACGATTTTGAATCCATTCTGGAGAATCTTTAACTTCTACATCTGTAATTGAAATTCCGCAATATCTAGGTGCTAAATCTTTGTTATCAACCTCAATATCTATTTTTAATTTACGCTCGTCTACATGAAAATCACTTACTGAAGGAGAAATTAGCTCTAAGTTAATGTCTTGCTGCATTAAACCTGCTCTCAAATCTCTAGCCACACCAAAATGGCTCATAGCATCCGCTCTATTTGGCGTTAATCCAATTTCAAAAACTTCGTCTTTTTCTATCTTAAAAACTTCTGAAGCTTTGGTTCCTGGCTTTAAAGAAGCATCTAATATCATTATTCCGTCATGACCTTTTCCTAAACCTAATTCGTCTTCGGCACAAATCATTCCATGACTTTCTTCTCCTCTAATCTTCCCTTTTTTGATTTTAAATCCTTCTCCTTTATCATCATACAAAACAGTTCCGATAGTAGCAACAGGCACTTTTTGTCCGGCTGCAACATTAGGTGCACCACAAACAATTTGTATCGGTTCTCCTGAACCAATATTTACAGTTGTTACTTTTAATCGATCAGCATTTGGATGCTGAATACAAGTTAAAACCTCACCAACAACAATTCCTACTAAACTTCCCTTGATAGATTCTTTGGTTTCAATTCCTTCTACTTCTAATCCAAGATCGGTTAATAATTCACCTGCTTTTACAGCTTCCCAATCTATTTGTAAAAATTGTTTTAACCAATTGTATGATATCTTCATGATTCTTTTGTCAAATTTCAGGTGCAAATTTAAGCATTTTATCTTTATGTACTCACTAAAAACTTGCAGATAATCTATTGCCTTAGAATCATTTTTTTGTTAAACTTCACTCCTAAATCATATTACTTTTTATGCAGTCAGCATGTTAAATTTGACTTTTTGTTTTTTTTAAAAAATACCTTCTTAATTAGCTGACTCATTAAAAATCAGAGAAACCTCAACAAAATCAGTACTATTTATTTTCCTTATCACCATAAATGGTGAGAAAAAAAACCCCATAAATGGTGAGTACATAAACTATTATTTCTTCTTAAATTATAGCGGCATTTTTTTTAGGTAATCACATCTAATCAAATGTTTAACTATTATTAACTAAACTATAAACAAATGAAAAAACTAATCTTCTATTTTTTACTGATATTTTCCATATCGGTATTCTCACAAGTTCCAGCATATTATAACGATGTAAATCTTAACCAAACTGGAACTTCTTTAAAAAATGCACTAGCCACTAAAATTGTTAGTACGCACACGATATATATATCATACACTCCTGGAGTTTGGGATGCATTAAAACAAACTGACATTGACCCAACTGACAACACAAAAGTTGTACTAATATATGGTTGGGATGATACAGATGGTGATATTACAAATGATAGAACACGTGACAAAGATTTACACGGAAGTGGTTCTGGTGTTTGGAACCGAGAACATGTCTATGCAAAATCTCTTGGAAACCCAAACCTAGGAACTTCTGGTGTAGGTGCTGATGCTCACAATTTAAGACCAGCTGACGCTCAAAGAAACTCTTCAAGAAGTAACCGTAAATTTGGTGCAGGAAGTGGTAATTCTGGCGCTACAGCTACTGGAGATTGGTATCCTGGAGATGAGTGGAAAGGTGATGTTGCTCGTATCTTAATGTATATGTATTTGCATTATGGAAACCAAACATTGCCAACTGGTGTTGTTGTTGGCACCGTAAATTCAACAGATGCAGACATGATTGATCTGTTATTGCAATGGAATGCAGAAGACCCAGTTTCTGTTTTAGAAAAACAGCGAAACCCTGTATTAGAAATAGTGCAAGGAAATAGGAATCCATTTATTGACAATCCTGCTTTTGCTACTCAAATTTGGGGTGGTCCACAAGCTGAAGATTTATTTAATAGTGGTTCTGGTGACACAACAGCACCAACAGTACCAACTAGCTTGCTTGCTTCAAACACCACACAAACTTCGGTTGACTTAACCTGGACCGCTTCTACAGATAATGTGGCAGTTACTGGATACGAAGTATACAACGGTGCTACTTTTGTAAGTACTACAACAAATACAAACTATACCGTTACAAGTTTATCATCTGGTACTCCTTATACGTTTACTGTAAAAGCAAAAGACGCTGCAGCAAATCTTTCTTCAGCCAGTACTCAAGTAAATATAACTACTTCTGGAACTGGTGGTGGAAATGGAACTACAACTGATTTGTTATTCTCAGAATATATTGAAGGATCTTCTAATAACAAAGCTTTAGAAATTGCTAATTTTACTGGTACCACGGTTGATTTATCTATTTATAAAATAAAGAAACAAACTAATGGCGCTGGTTCTTGGTCTAGTGGATTGACTTTAACCGGGCAACTAGCCAATGAAAATGTATTTGTTGTTGCGAATAGCAATGCCACAGCTACTATTACAACTATTGCCAATTTAATTACCAGTAGTTCTGAGGTAACTTTTAATGGAAATGATGCTGTTGGATTGTTTAAAAATGATGTTCTAATTGATATTCTTGGAACTTTTGATGGTGGAACAGGCAATTACGCACAAAATGTTACCTTACAAAGAAAATCTTCTGTAACCAGCCCCAATACTACATATACAGTTAATGAGTGGAATTCTTTAGCAACTGATACTTTTAGTGGATTAGGAAGTCATTCTGTAGATGGAGGTTCACCATCAGATACGACCGCTCCGACTGCTCCAACAAACTTAACTACATCTAATATTACTGAAACCTCTGTTGATTTAACTTGGACAGCATCTACAGATGATACGGCTGTTACAGGCTATGATATTTACAATGGAGCAACTGTTATTGGAACTGTTGCAACAACTTCGTACCAAGTAACTGGCTTAACGGTCGCTACTTCATATACATTTTCTGTAAAGGCAAAAGATGCAGCTGCAAATATATCTACCTCAAGTAATACTGTAAATGCAACCACGGTAACACCACCAGACACAACGGCACCAATAGCCCCAACAAATTTAGCCACTTCAAATACTACAGAAACTTCTGTTGATTTAACTTGGACAGCTGCTACCGATAATATTGCTGTTATTGGATATGATGTATACAATGGTGCTACTATTATTGCTACTGTTGCAACCACTAATTATCAAGTAACAAGCTTAACGGAAGCTACTGCGTATGCTTTTTCTGTGAAAGCGAAAGATGCTGCTGGGAATATTTCTAATGCAAGTAATACCGCAAATGTAACAACCACAAGTAGTGGTGGTAATGGAACAACTACAGAGTTACTTTTTTCTGAATACATTGAAGGTTCTTCATATAATAAAGCGCTAGAAATTGCCAATTTTACTGGAGCAACCGTTGACTTATCAATTTATAAAATTAAGAAACAAACAAATGGTGCAGGTTCTTGGTCTGGTGGATTAACATTAACAGGACAACTAACAAATGGTGCTGTTTATGTTATTGCCAATAGTAGTGCCTCAGCAACAATTACAAGCGTTGCAGATATAACTACTGCTAATGCTGAAGTTACCTTTAATGGAAATGATGCTGTTGGATTGTTTAAAAATGATGTGCTAATTGATATCATAGGAACATTTGATGGAGGCACTTCTAACTTTGCTCAAAATGTGACGCTACAAAGAAAACCTTCTGTGTTTAGTCCAAACACAACGTATACAACTAACGAATGGGATTCATTCGCTTCAGATACATTTAGTGGTTTAGGAAATCATACCGTAGATGGAGGTTCAACTCCCGACACTACTGCTCCAACAGCTCCAACCAACCTTAACGCTTCTAATATTACAGAAACTTCTGTCGATTTAAGTTGGACAGCATCTACTGATGATACTGCCGTAACTGAATATGATGTATATAATGGTGCTACTGTTACTGCAACTGTTACTGCAACTAATTATCAAGTTACAGGATTAACTGCAGCTACTTCGTATACGTTTACTATAAAAGCGAAAGATGCTGCAGCTAATGAATCTTCTGCAAGTAATACAGCCAATGCAACAACGTTAACACCACCAGATACAATAGCACCATCAGCCCCAACAAATTTATCTGCTAGTAACGAAACACAAACTACTGTTGATTTAAATTGGACAGCTTCAACTGATAATATTGCTGTTACTGGATATGACGTGTACAATGGTGCTTCTATAATTACAACAGTAGCGACCACTAATTATCAAGTAACAGGCTTAACGGCAGCTACTGCATATACCTTTTCTGTAAAAGCGAAAGATGCAGCAGCGAATGTCTCTGCAGCTAGTAACCTAGTGAATGTGACAACTTCTGGAGGAAATAGTTCTACTACTTTATCTCAATCTTATTTTGAATCTGGCTGGGATAACTGGACAGACGGCGGTAATGATGTTGCAAGGTATTCTGGTTCAAGATCTTGGGAAGGAAATTATTCAATCAGAATAAGAGATAATTCTGGAACTGCCTCTGCCATGACCTCTGAAACGTATGATATCACCGCGTATGATACTGTAGATATTGAATTTTATTTTTATTCATACAGTATGGAATCTGGTGAAGATTTTTGGTTACGTTACTATGATGGAACTACTTGGACAACAGTTCAGGCGTATGTAAGTGGTACAGACTTTAACAATAATGGATTCTATTCTGCTGTTGTTACTTTAGACAAAAACAATTATACTTTTGCAAGTAATGCTCAATTTAGGTTTCAAAATGATGCTTCTGGTAATGCAGATCACATTTACATTGACCAAGTAAACATTACAGGAAAAACTGGAACTGTATTAGCTAAAGGCGGTTCTAAAAATTCTGTTATATTTTTAAAAGAGATGATTAACATTGAATCAAATGCATTAGAAGATTTCTCTATCTATCCTAATCCCGTTTCAAATTCGATTATCAATATTAAAATTAGTGGCAAAGAAAATACAAGTTATCAAATTACCAATACTATTGGACAAGTAGTTTTAAAAGGAAAACTAACAACCAATCAAATTAAAATTAATGGCTTAAAAAATGGAGTTTATTTCCTTGAAATTAATACATCCGAAGAGAAAATGGTGAAAAAATTCATTAAGAGATAACACCTTCTATTATCAACAAAAAAGCCTCACAAATTTGTGGGGCTTTTTATTTATAATTTTTTGTTGTTACTTTAACCCTATAGTCAAAAGTTCCTTTTTTTTGATTTTGAATTGGTGAATTAATCTTCTAAATCAATTTCACTTTCAGGAATTTCGCGTTCGTCTTTACGAATTTTTCGAGTTCCAGCATACATATCATAACGTACTAAACGACAATCTAAATCTCCGTTTTTAAGTGGAATTCTTTTTGAAGTTCTTAAACCCACAAACTTCAAAGCTTCTAAATCTGATGTTATAAACCAAACTTTAGAATCTGGATATCCATGTTTTAAGGTATCTCCAATTTTCTTATAAAACTCTTCAGTATCAATATTTAAACGCTCTCCATATGGTGGATTGAACAGAATAGTAGTATTACCGAAGACTTCTTTTTTAGAGTTAAAAAAGTTGACGTGATGGATTCCAATAAAATCGTCTAAATTGGCATTTTCAACATTATCCTTCGCTTTTTGAACAGCAGATGGTGCTTTATCAAACCCCATGATTTTAAAATGACAGCTTCGTATCTTTTTTAACAATACATCTTGTATTAAAAAGTACAAATCTTCATCATAATCTTTCCAGTTTTCAAAAGCAAAATGTTTACGGTTTATGTTTGCCGGAATATTATTAGCAATCATTGCCGCTTCAATCAAAATAGTCCCAGAACCACACATTGGGTCAATGAAATTTTCTTCACCAGTATAACCAGAAAGTAGCACCAAACCAGCAGCCAATACTTCGTTAATTGGAGCAATATTGGTGGCAGATCTATACCCACGTTTGTGTAAAGAATCTCCAGAACTATCTAAAGAAACAGTACACCATTCTTTTTGGATATGCACATGAATTTTTAAATCTGGATATTTTAAATCTACATTGGGTCTTCTACTATATTTATGTCTAAAATAATCTGCAACAGCATCTTTAGATTTTAAGGAAATATAATGCGAGTTAGTTGTAAAATGTTTAGAGTTTACAACAGCTCCAATAGAAAAAGTTCCGTCTACATCTAAATAGTTTTCCCATTTAATTTTCTGTAAACTATCATATAAATCTTCTTCATCATAGACTTTAAACGTTTTGATTGGTTTTAAAATTCTAATGGCAGTTCTTAAAGCGATATTGGCTTTATACATAAAACCTCCATCTCCTTTAAACGAAACATTTCTAATTCCAACTACCACATCTTGTGCTCCTAAATTTTTTAATTCAGTTGCCAAAACCTCTTCTAAACCAAACATGGTGGTAGCCACCATTTTAAAATCTTTTCTGCTTTCCATTTTGCAAAAATACGTTTTAATTTAGGATTCTTCTTTTGCTTAGAATGATTTTTTTAATCTTTTAAAAATTGGTGAAATTATACTGTAAGAATTCAGTATTTTTGTAAACTATTATATTATGGCTACACAAAAAGATTGGTTTATTTCTTGGTTTGATACTTCATATTATCATATCCTTTATAAGGATAGAGATGATACTGATGCGCAAATTTTCATGCAAAACATCACTTCTTTTTTAAAGTTACCAAGCAAAACACATATTTTAGATTTAGCTTGTGGAAAAGGAAGACACTCCGTGTTTTTAAACTCTTTAGGTTATAAAGTTACAGGTGTAGATTTATCAGAAAATAATATTGATTTCGCCAATACACTTACCAATAAAAAATTGAATTTCGAGGTAAAGGACATGCGAGATTCTTTCTCTGAAAAGTATGATGCAATCTTTAATTTATTTACAAGTTTTGGGTATTTTGAAGATGATGCTGAAGATATTCAAGTGTTAAAAAACATCAAAAACGGAATTACAAAAAAAGGCTTGGCTGTTATCGATTTTTTAAATGTAGCAACTGCAAAAGACAATCTTATTACTAATGAAATAAAATCTGTTGATGGTATTGATTTCCATATCCATAGAAAAATTGAAAATGGATTTATTATTAAGGAAATTTCTTTTGAAGACAATGGCAAGAAGCATTCGTATGTTGAACGTGTAAAATATTTAGATTTAGAAAAATTTACGCTTTATTTAAAAGAAGCAGGATTGAAAATAGATCATATTTTCGGAGATTATAATTTGTCTTCTTTTAATAAAAGTAGTTCTAACCGTTTAATATTTGTAGTATCATAATGACATATATCTATTTAATATTATCAGTATTAATAGGCTCTTTAGTAGTTGCACTGTTTAAACCGGGAAATAAAATAACCCGTTTGCTGTTGTCTTTTAGTGGTGCCTATTTATTATCTGTTACTATTTTACACTTATTACCAGAAGTCTACGAACATGGAGATAGCAACACCACTAGAATTGGAATCTTTATTTTAGCTGGAATCTTAATTCAATCTGTTTTAGAATCTTTTTCTAAAGGAGCAGAACATGGCCATATTCATATCCATTCAAACGAATCAAAATTCCCGCTTTTATTATTTATCAGTTTATGTATTCATGCATTTTCTGAAGGTATTCCAATTCATAATGATGATGACAATTTATTATGGGCAATTGTAGTTCATAAGATTCCGATTGCCATTGTTTTAACAACATTCTTAATGCATTCTAAGTTTACAAAAAGCACCGTATTTATTTTCTTAGGTGTATTTGCATTCATGAGTCCATTAGGAGTATTAGTTACAGATAAAATAGAGTTCTTTGCAAAATACAACACAGAAATATCTGCCTTAATTATTGGTGTGTTTTTACACATTTCAACAATTATATTGTTCGAAAGTTCAGAAAACCATAAATTCAATCTTCAAAAATTTATTGCTATTCTTTTGGGTATTTTAGTGACTATATTTACTCTAGGCTAATGGTTAGAATCCAAACCTAGGGTTTACAACAGAATTAAATCTTGAACCAAAAGTATAATTGATTCCAGCCATAAAGAAGTAATTATATCCTGATTTTATCTGCTGCTGACGTAATAAAATTTCTTCAACAGATAAGTTTCCTGCTGGTAAACTAATTTGGTTGTTTGTGATGTTATAATCCCCATTTACATTAAATGAAAACCCTTTAAACAACCTTACATTCGTTCCTAAAGAAAATGAAAACTCATTTAATGAAGCATCATGTAGATAACTTTCATAACTAATAGAACCGTTTATTGTTCCCCAAGTTTTGTATACACTACCCTGTAAACTTAAATCATGGTTCCATAAATATTCTTCAAACTTATTAAATACTGTTTTTTCAGTGTAATTTGCATACATTGCTCCAACTTTATACGCTAATTTAAGTTGTTGTTTTGTTGATTCTTTATAGGTAAAGAAATTATATTCAATAGCTGGAAGAAAGCTTGCGTATAAATCTTTATTGTCATAATCAGAACTTCCTGTTCTAGCAAAAAATCCTGCAGACCAATGATCATTAATGCTAAATACATTAGAAATACTTGCGTTTTTTGAACTATTCTTAGAAACAAAATCTTCCATTCCATCAAGTTTAAAGACAGATTTATTATCATTGAAATTCAAGCTGAATGAAAATTTATTTTTCTCAGTAACTCTTCTCGCAGACACATTAAAATTCAAACTTCTATTCTTATAGGTTTCTTGCCCCATAAAGAAGCCTTGAGCTCCTACTCTAAACACCCACTTATTCCAGGCATCTACTTCTTCTTTTACAATCCCTGCATTTACTTTCGGTTTTGTTATTTTTAAGGAGAGTTTATCTTTGAAACCTGCCTTTATCCAATATCTAATTAATCCAAATCGAATATTTTTAAGTATTAACTTTCGAATTTCATCACTTGTATTATCTGAAGTGGTAGAAAAGGTGATTTTACCTTGAAAGTCTTTATAGGTATTTTGCCCAATAAACTCAATTTCATATTCTCTTCCTCCACTTCCGTTTCGTTGATTCCTAAAAAACAAGTGTACATCTGCATAGTTCTGATCTCTAACAAATTCGGCATATTCCAAATTTTGTTTGACATAACTTACATCGCAAAAGTTACAGGTAATAAAAAGGTTTAATTTGGTTTCTTTTTCTTGAGAAAATAGCAAGTTTTGAGACAGCAGGAATACTGCCACTAGTAGTGTAATTTTTTTCATTTAGCTTTTTTTTTGATAGATTAAACAACAACTGTACCAAAAAGTGTAAGCTACACTAAACAACAATTAATGTTACTCTAAGGAATTAATCAAACCTAGGATTCACAACCGTGTTAAACATTGACCCGAAGGTGTAATTAAACCCAATATTAAAAGAGTAATTATACCCTGATTTTATTTGTCTTTGTCTTAATAAAATTTCTTGAACTGTTAGATTTCCAGCAGGTAAGTTAATTTGATTATTCGTAATATTATATCTTCCACCTATGTTTAAAGAAAAACCTTTAAAAACCCTAATTCTAGTACCAAAATTGAAAGAAAACTGATTCAAAGCAGTATCATGTAAAAAGCTCTCATATCTTATTGAACCATTTATATTTCCCCATATTTGTCTTATACTTCCATTTAAACTCAATGAATGGTTCATTAAATACTCATCATTTTTACCAAAAACAGTGATCTCTGTATAATTAGTGTAATTAACCCCTAATCTATACGCTAAGGTTACTTGTTTTTTAAAGGACTCTTTATAATCGAAAAAATTATATTCAATTGCTGGTGCAAAGGTTAGATACAAATCTTTATTATTATAATCTGTACTTCCTGCATAACTAAAAAAACCAGCAGACCAGTGATTATTTATACTAAACACATTATACAGTGTAATATTTTTAGAATTATTTTTTGATATTATATCTTCTTGATCATCAAACTTAAAGACAGATTTATTATCATCAAATCTAGCTCTAAAATAGAATTTATTTGCCTCGGTAATTCTTCTAGCAGATACATTAAAATTTAGATTTCTTCTACTGGTTGTTTCTTGCCCATTAAAAGAACCTCTAGCACCTAGATTAAAAACCCAATTATTCCAAGGGTCTTTTTCTGTTACAACTTCGGTTTCTTTAGTTTTTTCAATCGTAATAGAAATTTTATCCTTTAATCCCGCTTTTACCCAATACCGAATTAATCCAATCTTTATATTCTTTAACATTATAAATCGCACTTCATCACTAGTGCTATCTGAAGTAGTAGAAAATGTTATTTTATCTTTAAATTCCTTATACATATTTTGACCAACAAAATCAATTTCATAAACTCTTCCACCGCTTCCGCTTCTTTGACTTGTAAAGAATAAATAGACATCTGCATAATTTTGGTCTCTAACAAATTCTGCATACCCTAGATTTTGTTTGATATATGAAGTATCACAAAAATTACAATTAAGAAAGATGTTTAATTTTGGGTCTTTTTCTTGAGAGAATAGAGAGGAAGTAGTAAGAACTAGTACTACAAAGATTGTAAATCTTTTCATCGGGCTTAGTTAATTTTAAGCGTCGAAATTACAATTATAGACCTTGTTAAGTGTTAAAAATAACCCAAAAACATGAAGAATTCAATTCTTTAGCACCTAGCTAATTAGCTACCTCGTTAATAAATTTTATTCTCATTAGACGTAACTCTTCTTCATCATAATCGCCATCAAATTCATCTAACGCTTCTTGAATCTTATCAGTTTCTGCTTCCATGAAGTAATCAAAAATCTCTTCTTGTTGGTCTTCATCAAGGAGTTCTTCAATAGAGTACTCAATATTTAATTTAGTTCCAGAAAAGATAATTGCTTCCATTTCTTTAATTAATTCTTCCATCACCAAACCTTTAGATTTAGCAATGTCAATCAATGGCAACTTTCTGTCTGTATTTTGGATGATGTATAGTTTTAACCCTGAATTTACACCGGTACTTTTTACCACTAAATCATCTGGTCTTAAAATATCATTCTCTTCAACATAAGCAGCAATAACTTTGACAAATTCTCTACCATATTTACGTGCTTTTCCTTCTCCAACTCCATGTACATTAGATAAATCTTGAATTGTAATTGGGTACTTTAACGCCATGTCATCTAACGATGGATCTTGAAAAACTGCAAATGGTGGAACTCCAATTTTTTTAGCAAGGTTTTTTCGTAGGTTTTTTAATATTGCAGTAAGTTTATCATCAATTGCAACTGAACTTCCTTTTGTATTTGTAATTATTGAGCTATCATTATCACTATCATATATATGATCTTCTGTCATCATAAATGATACTGGGCTAGAAATATAACTTACCCCTTTCTCTGTTAATTTTACAACTCCGTATTGTTCGATCTCTTTTCTTAAATATCCAGCTACCAAAACCTGTCTAATCAATGCCATCCAATAAACATCTTCTTTATCTTTTCCAATTCCGAAAAATGGTTGTCTTGGTGTTCTATGCGAATTTAGCATTGCATTTTCTCTACCAATTATAGTACTTACAATGTCTTTTGATTTGTATTTTTCTTTTGTATCTCTTACTACAGACAATAGTTTTATAACTTGGTCTTGTGCTTCGTGTTTCTTTTTAGGATTTTTTGTATTGTCATCTAACTCTGCTCCCAACCCGTTTACATCGTCAAATTCTTCTCCAAAATAATGTAAAATATATTTACGCCTATTCATAGAAGTTTCTGCATAACCAACTACTTCTTGCAATAAAGCATGGCCAATTTCTTGCTCTGCAACTGGTTTGCTTGCCATAAATTTTTCTAACTTCTCAATATCTTTATATGCATAAAAAGCCAAACAATATCCTTCTCCTCCATCACGTCCTGCTCTACCAGTTTCTTGATAGTAACTTTCTAAACTTTTTGGAATATCATGATGAATTACAAAGCGAACATCTGGTTTGTCTATTCCCATTCCGAATGCAATTGTTGCAACCACAACATCACAATCTTCCATTAAAAACATATCTTGATGCTTTACTCTAGTTTTTGCATCTAGCCCTGCATGATACGGAACAGCTTTAATTCCATTTACTTGTAATACCTGAGCTATTTCTTCAACTTTTTTTCTACTTAAACAATAGATAATTCCAGATTTACCAATTCGTTGTTTTACAAAACGGATAATATCTTTATCAACATTTTTTGTTTTAGGCTTTACTTCATAAAATAAATTTGGTCTATTAAAGGAAGCTTTAAAAGTTTTAGCATCAGTAATTCCTAATGTTTTTAAGATATCCTCTTGAACTTTTTCTGTAGCTGTTGCAGTAAGGCCAATTACAGGAACATTATCTATTTGTTTTATAATATGTCTTAGGTTTCTATATTCTGGTCTAAAATCGTGTCCCCATTCAGAAATACAATGTGCTTCATCAATTGCAACAAAAGAAATTTTCTGGGTTCTTAGAAAAGAAGCATACTCTTCCTTTATTAATGACTCTGGTGCTACATATAGTAATTTTGTAATTCCACTTTCAATATCACTTTTTACTTGAGCAACATCTGTTTTATTTAAAGAAGAGTTTAAAACATGTGCAATTCCTCTATGCTCAGAAATACCTCTTATAGCATCTACTTGATTTTTCATTAATGCAATTAAAGGAGATACAACAATTGCTGTCCCTTCGGTCATTAATGCGGGCAACTGATAACATAAAGATTTCCCACCACCAGTTGGCATTATAACAAACGTATCTTGTTTATTTATAATACTCTGAATTACTTCTTCTTGCAATCCTTTGAACTTATTAAATCCAAAAAACTTCTTTAGAGGTCCGTATAAATCAATTTCTTCATTCATTAATAATAATCAATCTGCTATTTTGTTGTTGTACATTTAAAAACCCATATTTTGGTTTGGGTCTATCATTATTTATAGTAGATTTGTAACATTAAATTAAAATGTATTATCTACAATATTTTAAAGATATAACTTTTTTTTTTACTACTAAAATTATAAAACCTTGAAAGATTTTAATTCAATAAACGCTACTGCAAAAGAAACAATTCTTATTGAGAGTAACGCTATAGCTAATTTAGTAAATTTAATTGATGAAAATTTTGAATCAGCAGTTAAATTTATACTAAATTCAAAAGGAAGGGTTATTGTAACCGGAATTGGTAAAAGTGCAAATATTGCCACTAAGATTGTAGCAACATTTAATTCGACAGGTACACCTGCAATTTTTATGCATGCTGCAGATGCAATTCATGGTGATTTAGGAACAATTCAAAATAACGATGTAGTTATTTGTATCTCTAAAAGTGGAAATACTCCAGAAATAAAAGTATTAGTTCCTTTAATTCAAAACTATGGGAATAAGATTATTGCTATTACTGGAAATATAGATTCATATTTAGGAACCAATGCTGACTTTACGTTGAATACTTTTGTTGAAAAAGAAGCTTGTCCTAATAACCTTGCACCTACAACAAGTACGACTGCTCAATTGGTTATGGGCGATGCTCTAGCTGTTTGCTTATTAAAGTTAAAAGGATTTAGCAGTAAAGATTTTGCAAAATATCATCCTGGTGGAGCTTTAGGAAAGCGTTTGTATTTGCGTGTTTCTGATTTAATTGCAAATAACGAATCTCCACAAGTAAAAAGCAACAGTAGTATTTCTGAAGTAATTGTTGAAATTAGCGAAAAGCGTTTAGGTGTAACTTCTGTAATTGACAATGAAGAAATTATTGGAATAATTACAGACGGAGACATTAGAAGAATGCTAAGTAAAACTAGCGATATTGCTTCATTAACAGCAAACGATATCATGTCCAAAGACCCTAAAACAATTTCTTCTGATGCAATGGCTATTGATGCTTTAGAAACAATGGAGAAAAATGATATTACTCAGATATTAGTTACCAATTCAAATAACCAATATTTAGGTGTTGTGCATTTACACGATTTAATTAAAGAAGGAATATTTTAGATGAGCGATCAACCAAAAGAAATGTCTTTTTTAGGACATTTAGAAGAATTACGTTGGCATTTGGTAAGAAGTACAGCAGTTATATTTGTAATAGCAATTGTTTTATTTGTGTTTCAACAAACCATTTATGATGAATTTATAATAGCACATACACATTCAGACTTTATTACTTACGAATTTTTCTGTAAAGCACTTGGAAGTATTGGTATTGAGAGTAGTTTTTGCAACATTCAAATTCCGAGTACTCTACAAGCTTTATCTCCAACACAACAATTAATGAGCTCATTATGGGTGTCATTAATATTAGGCTTCATTATAGCTTTCCCTTATTTATTGTGGGAAATGTGGCGCTTTATTGCTCCAGGATTACATAAAAAAGAGCGTAATAAATCTAAAGGATTTCTGTTCATTGCCTCTTTGTTATTCTTTATTGGAGTTGCTTTTAGTTATTATGTAATAATGCCAATGTCTGTATCATTTTTCTACGGATATCAGATTAGTGAAAACATTGTAAACAACTTTACTTTAGACTCATATATTAGTTTATTTACCAACACCATGCTTGGTATTTCTTTAGTTTTTGAATTACCGGTTGTCATCTATTTTTTAACGAAATTAGGGTTAGTGACACCATCATTTTTGAAAAAATACAGAAAACATGCATTAGTTTTAGTACTGATTTTATCAGCAATTATTACTCCTCCAGATGTTGCGAGTCAAGTAATTGTTTCTATTCCAATATTAATTTTATACGAAATTAGTATTCATATATCTCGATTTGTAATTAAAAGACAACAGAAAAATGCCAAATAAAGTTGAGGAATTTAATGAGTATCGTCAAAAAATGAACGATAAACTCTTAAGCAATAACAACAAAGTTATTAAGAGAATATTTAATTTAGATACCAATGCATTTACAGAAGGTCATTTACCTGTAAAAACGAAAGAACTTTTAGGTTTGGTTTCTTCTGCAGTGCTACGTTGTGATGATTGTATCCAATATCATTTAGAAGCAGCTCATAAAAATGGAGTAACAAAAGAAGAAATGATGGAAACCATGTCTATTGCAACTTTGGTTGGCGGAACTATCGTAATTCCGCATTTGCGTAAAGCATACGAATACTGGGAAATGTTAGAACAAAACGATTTATAATATATTTAAGAGTTCTACTAATTTCAATTCTTATATTTGAAGTATGATTTTAAAAGCAGATAATATTCAAAAAACTTATGGTAACCGTAAGGTTGTTCAAGGTATTTCTTTAGAAGTTTCTCAAGGAGAGATAGTAGGTTTATTAGGACCTAATGGTGCTGGAAAAACGACATCATTCTATATGATTGTTGGAATGATTAAACCAAATGGCGGTACCATTCATTTAGACAATGAAGAAATCACCCAAGACCCAATGTACAAACGTGCTCAAAAAGGAATTGGATATTTAGCACAAGAAGCTTCAGTTTTTAGAAAATTAACTGTTGAAGAAAATATTCTATCTGTATTAGAATTTACAGACAGAACAAAAAAAGAACAAAAAGAAAAGTTAGAGTCTTTAATTGATGAATTTAGTTTAGGTCATGTTCGTAAAAATCTAGGTGAATTATTATCTGGTGGTGAACGCAGAAGAACAGAAATTGCCCGTTGTTTAGCTTCTGATCCTAAATTCATCCTATTAGATGAACCTTTTGCAGGAGTTGACCCAATTGCTGTAGAAGATATTCAAAGTATTGTAGCACAGCTTAAAAACAGAAATATTGGCATCCTTATTACCGATCATGATGTGCAAGCAACCTTAGCAATTACAGATAAAACGTATTTAATGTACAATGGTAGCATTCTTAAAGAAGGAACCCCAGAAGAATTAGCTGCTGATGAAACTGTCCGTAAAGTATATTTGGGTAAAGATTTCGAATTGAAGAAGCGTAAGTTCTAGTATCTCAGAAACTTTAATAGAATATTAGTTCGAGTGTTTTATTTTGAAGTGGAAACTGAAAAATAAAATGTATCGAGAACAAACTTTATAAATTAATTAAACCTTTTTCGACCTCAAATTACTTCCAACAGATAAGACTACATATAAGATTATTACTAAAGGAATCGAAATCACTTCTAAGGTTAAAATCATGATTATTGATGCTATTAAAAAGACATACTTCAATAGGTTTTCTTTTAGACCAAACGTTTTAAACTTTAAAGAGAATAACGGAATTTCCGCATTCATTAAATAACTCAACACCAACGTTACACCAATTAAGAAATAATTGTTTTGCACCAAACCAATAAAAAACTGATTGTCAGAATACAATGGTATTAATGGCAAGGCAATTACAAACAAACTCATTGCTGGTGTTGGTAAGCCAATAAAAGAATCAGACTGGCGGGTATCAATATTAAAATTTGCTAAGCGATAACAAGCTGCTAAGGTTAGTATCAATCCCATATATGGGAAAAAAGTAAGTGATTCGAAACTACCAACTGCATTTTCTGTAAACAATTGAAACATAATAATCCCAGGAACAACTCCGCTGGTAACCATATCAGCTAACGAATCTAATTGCTTTCCTAATTCTCCAGAAACCTTTAATAGTCGAGCTGCAAACCCATCAAAAAAATCAAAAACAATTCCTAAAACAACCAAAGAAGCAGCTGTTAGATAATCAGAATTAACCGCAGCAATTGTAGCTAATGTTCCACATAATAAGTTTCCTAGCGTTAATAAATTCGGAATGTGTTTTTTGATATTCATAAGAGTTGGTTTCATTGCGAAAATAAGAAAATCAATTTGCTCCTTTTCACTTTCTTTTAAATTTTATCATATTTGTATTCATAATTGCTGTAAAAATCTCAAAAATGCCATTACTAACATCAGACTTCTCTCCTTCTCTTCCTTTTAAGAATGGGCATTTCAATACCATGTATCGTCCATTGTTTATGAAAGAGACTAGTAATTATACCCGTAAACGAATTTTTACTTGGGATACCGATTTTATCGATTTAGATTTTTCTAAAGTAAACTCAAATACCTTGACTGTTTTAATTCATGGCTTAGAAGGTAGCTCTGAATCTAAATACATGATTTCTACTACACATGAGTTAAACAGAAAAGGGATTGATACTGTTGCTTTTAATTTGCGTGGTTGTAGTGGAGAAGACAATCTCTTGTTAGGAACGTACCATAGTGGGAAAACAGAGGATGTTGCATTTGTAATGAATCATTTATTAGATAATTACGACTATGAGAATATTATTTTGGTAGGTTTTAGTTTGGGCGGAAATTTAACGTTAAAGTATTTGGGGGAATTTGCAGATTCTCTTTCTCCAATAATTAAAGGAGCCATCGCAACCTCTGTACCTATTGATATTGCTAGTTCTGAAAGACAAATGAATAAAATCAAAAACAAATTATATATAGATCAGTTTTTGAAAACAATTCGTTTAAAAGTATTAGAAAAATCATATAAATTCCCGGATTTCAAACTAGATAAGGAAAAACTATTTAAGGCTAGTCGTTTTAAACATTTAGAACATTTATATACAGTTCCTGTATTTGGATTTGATAGTCCAGAAGATTATTGGCAAAAAGCGAGCTCAAAACCATATCTATCAAAAATTAATAGACCTACTTTATTAATCAATGCAGAAGATGATTCCTTTTTAGGAGAAGAATGCTTTCCATATGAAGAAGCCGGAGATTCAGAAGTATTTTTTCTTGAAGTTGCAAAGTATGGTGGACATGTTGGATTTATTTCAACATTTAAACAACAAGAAAGCAGGTGGCTAGAAAAACGAATCAGCAAATTTATTGATGAAAATATTCAAATAGAAATTACACAAACAATATCTTAGCTTATCAATGGTTATTACATTAGGATTTTAGATATTTGTACATAGCGCACTGTATTTTGAAAAAACACTTTTTACTTCTTATTTTTTTCGTTTCTGCTTCATTTTATGCACAAACATTTCGTAATTATTCGAACGAATTTTTGAATATTGGGGTTGATGCTGCAGCCTTAGGAATGAGTAAATCTGTAGTTGCCACAAGTAAAGATGTCAATGCTATCTATTGGAATCCAGCTGGTTTATTAAATTTAGAAGACTATCAAGGTTCATTGATGCATGCCTCTTATTTTGCTGGCATTGCCAATTATAATTTTGCTGCAGTTGCCTTACCTATTGATAATAATAGTGCTATCGGAATTTCTATGATTCGCTTTGGTGTGGATGATATTTTAAATACCACAGAACTAATAGACAGTCAAGGAAATATCAACTTTAACAATATCAGTTTATTTTCTGCTGCTGATTATGCTTTTAACATAGCTTATGCTAGAAACTTAATTCATAAAGACATTCATTTTGGTGTAAATGTTAAAGTGATACGAAGAGTTATTGGCGACTTTGCTTCTTCTTGGGGCTTTGGATTTGATGCAGGAATTCAATTTGAACGGAATAATTGGAATTTTGGGCTTGTAGTGAAAGATATAACTACAACGTATAATACCTGGAGTATTGACGAAGCCCAATTTGATAAAATCAAAAACTCAATTCCGGGCCAAAATCAAGAATTACCTGAGACAACAGAAATTACAAAACCAAAAATTCAATTAGGAATAGCAAGAAAATTTAGAGTAGCAAGAGATTTTCATTTAGTAACAGAAGTAGATTTGAATATGCGTTTTGCACAAACAAATGATATTGTTTCTTCAAATTTCATAAGTGTAGACCCAACTTTTGGATTTGAATTAGATTATACCAATATCATTTTTTTAAGAGGCGGAATCGGTAATCTTCAGAATACAACTCAGTTTGACGGCAGTAAAAGCCTGTCTCTACAACCAAATTTTGGCGTCGGTTTTAAGTATAACGGAATTCAAATTGATTATGCATTAACTAATATAGGAAGTGTTGGAAATGCTTTATATTCGAATATATTTTCAATAAAAATTGAATATAAATTCTTTAGAAACTAGTCTATGATTAAAAAGTTATTCTTCATCATTTTATTGATTTTTAGTTGTCATTTTAGCTTTTCTCAACACAAACAGTTAAGTCCACTTGCCGAAGTTAGCATCATAACTGCTGGTCCAGGAAAAGTACTCTATGAAGGTTTTGGACATAGTACAATACGTATAAAAGATAATGGTTTTGATCTGGCATATAACTATGGTATTTTTGATTTTGACTCACCTAACTTCTACTTAAATTTCACAAAAGGCAAACTATACTACAAATTACAGAGTTATCCCTTTCATTATTTTGTTAGAAGCTATCAAGATGATAAACGTTGGATAAAAGAGCAAGTGCTGCATCTAAATCAAGAAGAAAAACAACAGTTTTATGAGTATTTAGAGAACAATGCAAAACCAGAAAACGCCACCTATTTATATGATCCGTTTTATAACAATTGCGCTACAATACTTAGAGAAATCACAGAACAAGTTTTAATAAACCGAGTTACATTTAATAACTCTCATATTCAATCTAAACAATCGTTTAGGCAATTAATGAATACAGAAATTTCCTGGAATAATTGGGGTAGTTTCGGAATAAATTTAGCCTTAGGAAGTAAACTTGATAATATTGCAACTTCTAAAGAGCATATGTTTTTGCCTGATTATGTGTATGCTGGTTTTAAGAACGCTACTGTTTCACATAATAACATTACACATCCATTAATCAAAAAAGAACAGTTTATTTTAAAATTTGATGAGATTAAAATCCAGACTTCTTTATTCAGTCCGTTTTATATATTTTCTCTACTTGCATTTATTGGGCTTTTTATTACTTATAAAGACATTAAAAAGAATAAAAGAAGTAGATGGTTAGATTTTACACTTTTCTTTTCTACCGGAATTGCAGGCTTGTTAATTGTGTTTTTATGGTTTTTTACTAATCATAGCACAACTCCAAATAACTTTAATTTCTTATGGGCGTTCGCGCCAAATACTATTGCTGCTTTCTATCTTTTAAAAAAGGATGTAATAAACGGAATTAAAAAGTATCTAGTTTTAGTATTGATATTACTTTTAATCATTCCTATAATTTGGATTTCTAAAATTCAATTGTTTTCGTTTGCTTGCTTGCCAATATTTATTTTGTTAGCAATTAGATATATTGCTTTATACAAAAGCTTATTGACCCCTATAAAATAACACTGTTGTAATTGTTTTTATTAGAATCTTAAAGTCTAAAAAGGAGTTTCTTTCTTTTATATAGTACAAATCATAGCGTAATTTATTTTCTTGCTCTTCAATTGTACTTGCATATGGATAGTTCACTTGAGCCCAACCAGTTAATCCAGGTTTAACAACATGTCTTATTGCATAAAATGGTATTTTATCTTTTAAATCAGAAACAAATTCTGGACGCTCTGGCCTTGGCCCTATTAAACTCATGTCTCCTTTTATTATATTAATAAACTGAGGGAATTCGTCTAATCTGGTATTTCTAAGAAATTTACCAAATACTGTAATTCTCTTATCATTTTTCTTTGCCCAGACTGCGCCATTATTCTCAGCATTTTTTATCATTGATCTCAGTTTAATGATTCTAAATGTCTTTCCTTTAGATCCAACTCTTTCTTGAAAATAGAGCAAAGGTCCTCTATTAGCAACTAAATTACCCAATAGAATAAAAGGCAGTATACAAACAAAAAATAATATACCGACAACTGAGAATATAATATCCATAATTCTATGCGTAAAAAGATAGAATTTATTCTCACTGCTTTTACTGAAATTTATTTGTTTATAAAAATTATAATCTAAATACTCTTTTGGGACACTATCTGTTACTTCTTCATAATATGTTTCAAAACTTTTAATATTTACTCCCTCTTCAAAAAGAAGTATCAATTCTTGGTTTATTTTTTTTATTACTTCACTTGAAAACCCTGAAGTAGAGATGACAATTTCTGTTACCAAATTAGCATGAATCAATTTCGAAAGACCTGTAGTATTGATGTCATTAAAATTAGATAAACCATTAATCTCTACATTAGAAACATAGGCTGCAATATTGTGTAAGTTTTTAGACTGGATCAATTTTATCAATCTCTCTGTTCTAGAAGCGTGACCAATTACAATAATTGTTTTAAAATATTTTGGAGAAAACAAAATCCAAATATATAAAAACCTCCATATAATAACTGGAATAGTAATTAGAGCAAAAAAGTAAATTATCTGTATTCTATTAGTAGGTAATAACGGTGTAATAAATGGAGAGAACACATAAAAAACGGTAGTTATAAGCGCTGTAACAAACACACTTCTTACAACTAAAAACCTGCTATTTGCAACCTTTAAATTATATAATTGGAAAATTTCCCCAAATAGCAAATAGTATAATATTAGTATTATAAACCACCCATATACTAAGTTACTAGTCACATTAATGTACTCAAAGTCATAATATAATGAAGCCAAAGATATACTTAAAATCATTACGAATATATCTATAAGCCGCAATAAAACCTTTCTTTCAGAAATGTTAATATGTAAAGATTTTTTACTCAAATTTTAAATAGCTGAAAATGAAAACTCACTCAAATGTACGTTTTTCAATATAATATCTTAGCCTTTTTTAATTTTAATAATAATATTAGAGAGTAAATAATATAACGCTTTTATGTAAGAAAATTTTTCGATTTTTTTATATAACATCCAATTCCATTTTAGCATTTCAAATTTATTTTTTGACATAGAACTTTTCCTTATTCTATATTTTGCTAATTCTAAGTTTAATCCAAATGCTCTATTCTCAATTTTTAATATTTTTAACCAAAGCGCGTAATCTTGGCGCTTTTTTATCAGAGGCATAAAGATCTTTCCTAAATTATCTTTATTATAAATCACCGTTAAACATCCTATTTTATTAGAATATAACATTCTTTGATAGGTTAACTGTTTTTCGCACGACATTGTAATGTTTAAGTCAAATCCTTTTTCATCAATACGCTTATAAGAAGTATATGTAAAGTTATAGTTGTTATCAATCATAAACTTTAATTGAAGCTCTAATTTTTTAGGCAACCATAAATCATCACTATCTACAAATGCAATAAAATTCCCTTCGGCGTTTTTTATTGAGTTATTTCTTGCAACAGCAGCTCCACTATTAGATATTTCAAATAATTTAATTCGATCATCATTTTTAATAAATTCCCTAATTATTTTAATTGAATAATCTGTAGACCCATCATCTGTAATAAGTAATTCCCAGTTTGCATAAGTTTGATTCTGAACACTTAAAATAGTGTCAGAAATGAAATCTTCAGCATTAAAACAAGGTGTGATTATTGAAACTAGTTTATTCATCAATTTCTGATATAAAACTTTTTAATTTCCCTTTAAATGAATGTAATATAGCCTTTTGTATAATTTCTATTTCCATGTCTTCTTTAAAATATTTATGAATCTCCTTTTTAAGTTTAAGACTTTCACCATTGCTTAAATTTTGTTCTATTTTAAATTTTAACATTCCCTTTTTTGATTGAATTATTTGATAATTCAAGGAGATTCCGTCAATATTCATTAAATTTTTAAAAATATAATAAAATACTAAACTTGGATAAACTTGTTGCTTTCCATAAACATTGCCTCCAACTCTACCTGTAACTTCATCCAATATTAAATGCTCTCTTCCACATGTACATTTTTTTTCTCTTTTAGAAACCCTAATATAATCACCTAATTTATATCTAATAATTGGAAAGGATTGCATTTGTAAATTTGTAACAATTATCTCGTTATTTACTTCTTCTACATAAACACCTTCCATATTAATATGCATATTTCCTTCAGGACATTCAAAAGCGATTATACCTGTTTCTGCTGCACCATACTCACTAATGATTTTTAACCCAAAAGCTTTTTTTACTTCATCATGATAATTTTCAAAAATCTTCTCCGAAGTTCCTTTTATCATTTTAAGCCCTTTAGGCTTTGACAATCCTTTCTCATTAATGATTTTCGAAGCTTGATAAATCATTGAAGAATAGCCATGTATGTACTTTGCTTTTTGAGCTTTTTTCACAAAAGAATTGAATTCTTTTGTATCATAACTAAATACTCTAAATCTATTTTGAAGTGCATCTAAAAATTTTGTTTTTATTTTTTTTAAGAATGAAAAATTGAACCCCCAAAAATACCCATTCTTTTCCCAAGGGTTAACATTATACCAGCTGTAACCTCTATAAATAGAAGCCCTATTAAATGAATCTGCTGTTTCTTCTCTTAAAAACTCTAATGATGTACCTGTACTGCCTGAAGTAACAGATTTAAATACTTTTTCAAACTTAAAATCAGTATGTATTTCTTTGTTTTTGGTAATTAACTCTTGCTTGGTAATAATTGGAAGCTTTTTTATATCACTAAGCGTTTTTATGTCTTTTGGAGAAACACCAAATTCTTTTAATTTAGCATTATAGTAACTAGAATTCTTAAATGAAAAGTTAACCAATTCTTTTATTTTTTTTAACTGATAATCTTCAAGCTCTTTAAGAGACCAGTTATCTGATTTCTTTAAAAAGTTTAAGCTCATTTTTAAACTAGGATTTCTATAATTCTGACCTAGCCAATATATCATTTTATAAAACATAATTACTTTAACAGTTCTAGCCATTTATATTTAACTACTTCCCAAGCGTAGCTCTCTGCTTTGGTTCTTGCATTTATTGGAACATCTTTATGCTCATTATTAAGTAAGGATTTGATATTCTCAGTCATTTGTTTCACATTGTTTTTTTCAACTAATAATCCATCAACTTTATCTTCAATCAAATATGGAATTCCGCCTACATTTGTAGAAACTATTGGCAATCCTAGTGCCATCGCTTCAATTACACTTACAGGTGTATTATCAACATTAGTAGTATTAATGAAAACATCACAATCAATAGATTTCTTGTGCCAATCTTTCTTTGATAGAACTCCACAAAACTCAACACTATCCAAAATGTTCAACTTTTTTGCTAAGTTAATAGACACTTCTAATTCTCCATCTTTATCTGGTCCAACCATACACAAAGTTGCTTCTGGAAAGTTTTCTTTTAGTTTACTTAAAACATGAATCGCCATTGTTGGGTTATACATTTTTGCAAAAGCTCTAACAAACAGTAGTTTTGGTTCTAAAATAACTCTTTCCTTAAAAGAATAAGCATCAATATCAATCGTGTTTTTAATTAATTGAGTTGAATATCCATTGGTACTAAATATGTCTTTTAAATATCCTGAAGGAGAAATATTTAAATATGAGTTTTTAAATACATGCCTACTCAAATTTGGATTGTTTTTTAATCTATTTGGCAAACCGCCTCCATGTAAAATTGGAATGTATTTTACGTTAAATATTCTCGATAATTGAGAGGTGAAATAAGCAAAATAAAAATTACTGGTACTATAGGTATCAATTAATATATAATCAACCCTACTCTGATATCTAATAACAGAATAGCACATATCTAAAAACCTGAAAAATTTATTTTTTATACGTGATGATGTATATACTTTAAAACCTAAACCCTTTAAAGATTTACTTAAACTATCAATTGTCGTAATATAATTTGTAGAATTCTGAAGGTTATTACCGATATATAGTATTTTACTATTATTCATCATCTACTATATTAATCAAACTCAGTGCATAAATAAATCCAGGAAAAGCAATTCTCATAGCCGAGTGGTTTATTGTTAAAAACCATAATAAATAAAAAGAAATAAGAAATCCTCTTTGATAATTTGTTCCATTAAAAAAACTAAATAAAGGGACTGTCAATAACAGTAATAGAATAATTCCCCCAATAACACCATGTTCTTCTATCAATCTTCCAACTTCATTATGAGATGCTGCTGTGACATGTTCACCACTTGTTATTCTTTTATACTTACCATTACCAACACCAATCCCAACTGGATTCACAAAAAAGTTTTTGACTTGAGTTTCCAAAATAGCTATTCGACCTGAACTTATATCTTCTTTTTGTACACCTGCTGCATTTTTACCAGCATATCTATTACTTAACATACCACCAGTTGCCCCAGAAGTATACACCCAAATGGCTGATGTAAATATAATAGCCGTAAATCCATATTTTAAAAGCAATTTTAAAGCTCCTTTAGAATGTAAGCTATAAAAAAGCGCAAAAACAACCAGCGCAATAACTCCTGTTAAAATCCCTCCTCTAGAGAAGGTTAATAGGCCCCTATAAATGAAATAAATTAAAAGCAAAGCATCGAGAAATACATAGCCAGTAATTTTCTCTTTCATAATCATCAAAATTGAAATAATAAAAATCCCTAATCCTATAGCTGTTGCAACCTGGTTTGGACCAAAACCTCCAGAAGCTTCAAAATTTGCCGTCCCTCCAAATACAATCTCTTTAAGATCTGGTGTTCTAAAATATAAATAAGTTACCATAGAAATCAATGGTAAAATCATCATAAACAAACTATTCATTAAGTCTTTTTTTATGATAGGCCTTTTATAAAAGTAAAACGCAGCAACACCTAAAACGATCGGGCCACTTAAATTAAATATAATTGCTTTACGAAGTGACTCACCTTCTGGTACCTGAGTAAATACAATCCCCAACATCAGTAACATTATATAAAACACATATTGAGTTGCAAATTTCTGTTTATATTGTCCGTTAAAAATACCCAAAAGCAAAAAAAATATAACTGCGTATTTTCCTGTTTCATATAATATAAACCCTTTGGTCATTCTAATAAATACCTCAGCTGCGGAAATGTATGCAGCAAATAAGAATGCAGCTTCATTCTTATTTTTATAAGCCACAATTGCTACTGCAAAAGCAATTATAATTACAAAAGTATAGGGTTTTGGAAACCACCTAAAAGTAGCTAAAAAACCAATAAGTATATGAATACTAATTAATAAGAGTTTATGTTTTATTATTTTTTCTATCAAAATACGATATAAAATGAGTTCTACCTGAAAATTTCTACCTTAACCCTATGAGTATAATAACTATATGTGAATTTTTTTGAAATTTCATAATTATTTCTTAACCATTTTTTATATTTAATTGGATTTAGTTGTAACGCTCTCTCAATAGTTCTCTTTAATATTTTTGAAGTAGGTTTACTTAACAAATACCCATTTTCATCATCATGAACATATTCACCTATACAAGAAATATTAGAGACAATTGGGATACAGCCAAAATTCATTGCTTCGCCGATCACTTTAGGAAATCCTTCACTTTTTGAAGGTAATAAAATAAAATGTGACTTCTTATACACTTTCTTAATTTTATCTTTTGAAAGAAAACCATGAAAAATCGTTTTAAATGGAATCTCTTTCGCAGAAGTTATATATTTTTCTACTTCATTACAACTTCCAACAAAGTGTATTTCCCCTATTTTCTCAGATACAATGTTTTTAAATGTTTCAATAATTTCAGGAACTCCTTTATTAGAATTTAAAGCACCTACAAAACAAAAATTAATTTTACCTTCGTTCTCTTTTTCTTCAATAATCTCTTTTCCAAAAACCCTATCCTTATTATCTATACAAGGGTTTTCAAATGGAAGTATATTTTTATTTTTAGAGTAATTACCATTTATTGTAATAATATTATTGCTTTTTCTTAAGCTCCTTAAAAACCTTCTTTGAAAACTATAAAAAAAAGGAGCTCTATCTACCCAACTTCCAGCATATTTATGCCAAAATATTTTCTTCTTAAAAAAGAAAGATAACAGCATAATTATCACTGAAGGATTTGAAGGTGCTCTAGAGTGAATGTAATTATTTTTAAAAACTTCTCTTAAAATAATAATTACCATTTTTGGGTAAAAACAAATAATTTTTAGCTTTGAAAATAAAGTTGTCCCTCCTACTTCATCTAGCAAAATTGTCTTTATCTTTTTATTACTAACATTTAAATAGGATTTATTCTGAAATTGGTGTTTACTATTAAAACCAATCCATGTAATTTCATCAAATTCTAAAAGTAAATGATTCAACTCAGTAACTACTGGTCCAAATGCTTTCACAGTATTATCCGAATCAATTACCATTCCCGTATCTGATACAACTAAAAGTTTTTTATTTTTTGATATATGCTTATGCATTTATTTATATAGTCTTTAGGGGAAAAATATTTATAATAGATAGATTCAAAATCTTCATCAAATGTATTAACTTTTTTTACAGATTCAATCCATTTATCCAAATCAAAGTCATTTAAGAAGAAATCCGGAAACTCATGAGTTAACAACTGAGAAACATCACCTGTATTAGTTGACAAGAAGGGTAAATTTTGAGCAATATACTCAATCAAAACTAAGGGGCCACTTTCTGAAAATGAAGTCATTAATCCAAACTTAAATTCAGGAAGTAATTCTTGTACATTTTCTGAGTTAAAAATAAAATTTACATTATCATTAACACCCAATTCCTTAATTTCTAATTTTAATTTCTGATAATAATCTTTATCATGAATTTTACCAATAATAGTTAAGTTTTCGTTTAATTTAGCTGCTAATTTTATTGCAAATAATTGATTTTTGACAGGCTTTATATTTCCTACAATTACTATACCTTTTTTTGTTGTTAATTGATTTAATACGAATGATTTTTTTACAATTATATTAGAGAGCAAAAAAGTATTCTTAACCTTTAAAGCATTATTACCCCATGATACCAACTCTTTAGAAACACCTATGTAATATTTCGGTTTTAATATTGAGTTAAAAAGAAACGGTACAGATTTATCAATTTCTATCGAACCATAATGATCATGAAATACAATTTTAGCTTTTATTCTGAAGATTAAACTTATAAGCTTTATATATCTATAAACATGGCGCATATGCACATGAATAATATCATAATTATTTAATATTTTTGAGATTTCTATTGCTGAAAAAAAATTAAATTTTGATTTTCTTTCATACTTTACGATAGAGATATTATCATTCAACTGCCATTCTAATTCATCATGATTAGTGAATGTAAGTACAGAAATATCTACATTATTAGCCAGTAAAAGATTTGATAAATCAATACAGACACGTTCTGCTCCACCAACACTCAACTTATCTATTACTTGTAGTATTCTCATTTTAAATTAGGACTCATTTAAGTAATTACAACTAATTAATGTATTCAATCATTGCGCCTTCTTTTAATTTAACACTTGCTTGTTTCCATGATCTAACAACCTGAAACAATATTAATGGCCAGATTAAAATCATACTCATATACGCTAATAGAATGATTTTTTTATTTCCTTTGTGTTTATACGGAGTAATGGAAGCAGGTACTGTTTTTAGAATTGAGAATATCGTTAACTTTCTACCATAATATTTTCTAAACTGATATAATACACTTGGAATTGGTCTTGGATCAAACCATTTCGTAGGTCTAAAACCATCCCAAGACCCCATTTGCCTTAACCCTCCTGTTGCAACTTTTAAATGTAATCTTTTAGCATAAGGATTAGATATGTTAATAAATCCTTCTAAATAGGCTCTTAGACCATATTCACCATCACCCATTCGTTGTTTTTCATATTGTCTATCAAACAACCCTATTTTTTGAAATACTTCCCTTTTTATTAAAACATTACCTGTATCTAATTGTTCTGAGTATTTAAAATAACTATAATCTTTTGGAACTTCTGCCCCTACAAGAGATATAGAAACTCCTGATGAAATATCTGCATTGAAAAAATCTAAACACTTTAAATGTTGTGTTATCCAATCTTTCTCTATTCTACTATCATCATCAAATAACAATAAAAAATTAGCGTCCGACATCTTTATAGCTGTATTTCTTGCCAACCATAATGCCTTTTCTTTTTGATGTACCAATCTTATATCTAAATTATAATTTTCAAAAAAATCTTTTTGAAAAGGCTCAGACTGGTCTATAATAATTACATCAAAGTTTTTATAATCTTGTTTTTCTAAATCCTCTAAAACATCTTTTAAATATTTATACCTATTTAAAGTTGGTATGACAACACTTACTTTTGGGTTTTCCTTTATTAAAGTTGAATTAAAACCATTCCACTTTTCGTAGTTAATTGGAAAATCATAATATGTACTTCTTTTTACATTTCTTGTTTTTACATAACAGAAAAGCTCTTTAAATGGATTTTTAAAACTAAAAAGCCTTATTAATAAAACATAAAACACCCAAAATGGACTAAAATATTTCCTAATAAATCTATATTCATCTATTATTGGTGATTTTTCTACATTCTTAACTTTCTCAAAATCACCTATATAACCAGAATTAATTAACCTATAGGCAAACTCTTTATTAATACCATCTTCACTTATAAAATTTGTATCTCTTTTAAGCGAAAAACTTGGATGATTGACACTATTTACTTCAGGAAAAACGTACTCGTTATTTTTCATTTTTAAAGAAAAATAAGAGGTTGGACGTACATATTTTAAAAATTCAAATACCATTTTTAATCTTTATAAAAATTAACAAATTCTTGCTCTTGTTTTTCAATACTAAATTCTTTTTTGACTCTCAAACTTGCATTCTTTTTAATCGTGTTTTTTTCATTTTCAGATAATTCAAGAACCTCAACTATTTTAGCGGCTAATAATAAAGGATTAGATTTAGGTATAACCCAGCCCGTTTTTCCATTTAATACATTTTCTGACAAACCCTCTGCATCTGAGACTAAACATAGTAACCCCATAGATTGGGCTTCTAATACGGCATTACAAAATCCTTCCTGAATACTGTATTGTATATATATATCAGATTGATTCATATGATCAATTATTTCACTCTGTGTTAATTTACCTTTAAATTCTACATTATCAAATAATCCATATTGATACACTTCAAAAGCTATTCTTTCATACTCTTTTCCATCACCAATTATCACGTAATTAAAATCAATTCCTTGATCTTTCAATATTTTAAGAGCTTGTAAAGTATCTCCATATCCTTTTTTCCAATGTAAACGCCCAACAGACAAAAAGTTTATTTTCTCTCTGTTTTCTATTTGATTTACAGTAGATGATGCTTTAAAAAACTCAGCATTGATTGCTGGTGTAATTTTTTCAGTTAAAATATTTTTTGTCATCCCCTCTTTATAAGCTAAATTTAAAATATCCTCTGAAATCACATGTACTTTATCTACACAGGTCCAAAGTAAATTATAGCAATTAGGCTGTTTTAATGGATAAATCCCGATATCAAACCCTCTAAAGCTAACAGCTAATTTAGCTCCAATAACTTTTCCCAAATGCTCTCGACCTAAAACAACAGTACCAAAACCAAAATGAAGCCAATCAATATTTTTAGCCCTTAATATATGAGCATTTAAATACACTTTCTTCAGAATTACAAAATAAGATAATCCAACTTCTCTTTCTAACTTTGCAAAACGGAAAACTTTAGGTAAATAGAAAAGCAGTTTTAAATAAGTAACAAATACTGATAAAAAAAGTTTAACTAAATTTCTTTTATAGATAGATGGAGCTACTTTTACATCGCACAGAGAAAATGAATTGTCTTTTTTTTCAACAAAAATCTCTACTTCAAACCCATTCTTAATTAACCCTCTAATTTTAGCATTAAAAAATGTCTCTGAATACGCAGGTGTGTTTGAAAGTACAATACCAATTTTCATCTCAACTATAATTTTAAATAAAACTCTTCATGTAAGTGTAAACTTTTTTCTAATGTAAAGTTATGTTCTACTTCTTCCCTCATTTTTAACTCATAGTTTTCTTTTTCTGCTTTGGGTAAAGATTTTATCCATTTTATTTTATTACAAATTCCATTTACATCCTTAGCAGGAAACATAAAATCTTTAAAACTTTCTAAAACCTCCTTTACACCTTCAACATTGCTTCCAATTACTATTCTTTGTGAACTCATAGCTTCTAAAGGAGCAACAGGTAACCCTTCCCATGATGTTTTGGTTGGAATGACAAACAAATCTGCTATTGCATGATATGGTCTAACATCTAATTGTTTATCTACAAAAAATATGTTATTATTTTTGTTATTAGATTTTAATCTTAAACCATATTCATTTTGATAATCTCCAACTATCAATAATTTAATATGAGGATCGCTTAACTTGCTTACGGCTTGTATTAAATACTCAACGCCTTTTATAGGTACCAAATTAGCAACAGTGACAATTACAAAATCTTTTTGATCAAAATCATACCCCAAAGTTGTAGAATCTTTTTTTTGCTGAGGGTGATAATGTACAGTATCTACTCCCAAATAAATAAGTTCTGTTTTTGATTTTAATTTTTCAAAATAACGAGGGATCATGTCTTTATTTAATACTAAAATTTTAGTGCTTAATCTAGATCTTAACTTCCACAATCTAGGGTTACCCCAACTCATTGCTTTTTTTGTATACACCCACTTTACCCCTGCTATCTTAGCTGCCAAAGGCTCTGTTATGTCAGAACTCCAATGCCAAGAGTGTATAATATCAAATTGATGATTCTTAAAAAACTTTGCTATTTTTAAAACTCTAAATAATAAACTATGATAAGGTTTTAGATTTGTCGTAAACGGAAAAATATGTATTGGAACTCCTAAAGATTCTATTTCTTTAAAAAAACCCCCTTCAGAATGAAAACAACAGATTTCTGGAGCAAATTTATCCTTATCTATGCCTTTTACAAGATCGTAAACAACTTTACCACTACCAGCAGACTTAAAATTAGGAATAGTATATAATATTTTAATCTTATGCATTTGTGTTTTTCTTTAAAAACACACTCAAAGTTAATAACATACTAACTGAATGTGAATAATATACTTTATTGGTATTGTAAAATAAATCGTGATATTTCTTTACTAATTTTTCATCTACAATTTTATTAAAGTCTTTAGAAAACAAATAAGAGGTTAATTTTTCTTTGTTTTCTTTTCCCAAAAACTGTAATTCCCAATTTCTTTGTACTAATTTATTCCCTTTAAGAGCGTTAAAAATTCTTTTAGATTTATTTATAGCTCTATAAGGAAAATTATATGGAAATTTAGCTAGGTGATAATTATATAAATTAAAAGGCTTAGCATCTTGCCATAAAACTTTTGCTACACTTGGGTTTGTATTTTTTATATATTCAATTTGAACCTTTCTATTGGATAGAAATTCTTCTGGTATTGTGCATATAAATTCACACATTTCATTCTCATAATAAGGTAATTGAATCTCATGCTTATTTTCAAATACTGATAAGTTTACAGATGTCCAGCGTGGTGCCCAATACATGGATTTAAATGCTCTAAATTTAGCATTTGTATTTGATATATTTATATTTGCAAGTAATGAAGTCATTCTTTGGTCCAAATAACTTTCAAAATCTCCATCTATACCCCAACTTTTCCATAATGATGTTGCCAATTCTAAACCTCCTTTTTTTATTATTTTCTTTTTAAGAATATTCAATAATTCTCTATCTGACAGTTTATCAGAATAATTATCAGAATCAAACAAAACATCTCCCCAATGTCCTAAAGAAAAGCTATTTCCTAACTTGGCTACTTCATCTATTACAGCCATTTGTCTTGGATGTGTAAATTCAGAATAACATTGATTTATTTCAGATAACTCCTCTATTTTGTTCCATAAATACGACTTCCCAACTGTAAATTCTCTAAAAGGAAAATGACATTTTTTAGCTATTTTTTTTGAAATTCTTGACTCTTTATAGCCATTTTCAAAAGAATAGCTATAAGACTTAACCTTGGCTCCTATTTTTTTTAATGCAACCGCTTGTGATCTACTATCTAGTCCTCCCGATAAAGGTAAAATTACTTCCTTATTTTTAGATTGACGCCTAACAATATTTTCAAATAAAATTGAAAATTGAGCAACAGTATCTTTTAGATTTATTTTTTGAGGTGTATAATGCCATTGAAACCAAGGTTCTGATGAAATCCAATACCCATTATTATCTATGGTATTTATGGTTGCAGGTGGTAAAACTTTTTCATCTTTCCAATAGGTATCTGTATCTAAAAAAAAACCTAAAGCCATATAAATGCAAATAGCTTTGTAATCTAATACATGCTCAGTGTTTTGCACTTTAACAAAAGTAGATTTATAAGGAATTATGGGAGTTTTAATTTGTTTCATACACACTTTTATATAAAGTTTCCATATCAGCAATCATTTTCTTGGTATTATGTTGCCCTATCACTTTTTCTCTAGCATTTAAAGTAACTAAGGCTAATTCTTCATTACTCAAATTTCTAATTTCTTTAATTTTATTTACAATGCTTATAGGTGATCGTGTAGGAACAATAAAACCTGTTATAGTATCCTCTATTAACTCTAACATTCCTCCACAATCTGTTGTTAAAACAGGTAACTTACAAAACATCGCTTCAATACAAACATTTGCAACCCCTTCTTCAATAGATGGTAATAAAAACAAATCAGATGCTCTCATTTTAGCGCATACCTCTTTTTGGTTAGTTTTAGCAATAAATGACACATGATTTTCAAGCTCCATATTTGCCACCATAAATAACAATTCCTCATCCTTTTCCACACCAATAATTGTATAATGAAACGAGATGTTTTCACTTTTCAATATAGCCATTGCAGTAATAGCGGTTTTATAGTCCTTTATCCAATGGTTCCTTCCTACAGATAGAATTTGAATAACATCTGACAATTTAGATTTTGATCTAACAGGTATGTTTTTATAGTCAATACCAGAATAAACAACATGATCTATTTTAGAATCGGAATTATATATTTCTTTTGATTTTTCTCTAATCGCTTTTGACACTGAATGAAATCCATCTATTTTAGGAAAAGTCTTTTTTAGAATACTCATATTATTTGCATCAACAAAAGGCCTAATATTTATATGAAACCCTCTTTGACTAAATACTATTTTCGTGTTTTTCGATAACTTCAATTTTTCTAAATACGACAAAATACTTACCCACTGAAAATGAACAATATCTGGTTGAATAGCATCAATTGCAAGCTGTAAATTAGAAATAATTATTTTCTTTTTTTTTCTTTTTAATAGTAATTTGATCAGTTCAATTTGCTTTAACAAATTAAATCCTCTCAAGATTATACTTCTTTTAACAAAAACCAACCATGAATTATTAGAGCCTAACCCAACGTAGTTAATTCCGGGTAGTTTCTTTTTTATCGTTTCATTAAAACCTAGAATATAAACATCATGCTTTGCAGAAAGACCGACTACCAATCTATTTATAAACGTGGTCGTTTTAAAAGTACCGTCAAAGATTATTATTTTCATTAAAACTAAATTAATTTATATACCAAATTCGTTTTTATTATACTATAGTACAATTATATAAATAATATTGGAAATTAAAGGTGTATGTATTTCTATTTTATTTTTTTCTATAATAATTGAATATTATTCCTTTGTATTTAAAATTTAACAAAAGAAAAGCGCCCAATTTTTTATTTAATTTTCGGTTGATAAAATATGAAACAACAAATCTCTTCAAGACTCTGTCGGTAATAATTTCAAATTCTGCTGTTTTAAAAAGATTCTTTTTTTTGTTTATTTTTTTGTTTATTTCAAACCATTGTATCAACTTTTTTAAGTTATACCCCGATATTGAATAATCATGAGAACAATACGATCTTATATATTCTGGAGAATCTAATGAAATATTTAAACCTAATTTTTCAAACATAAACAAACCTATTTTAACATTTTTCAATAGTTGTTCTTTTCTCCTTTTAGAGGTTTCACTTCCTATATGATCTCTATATTTAAGTAAGGGTTTTTGGATGTTATAAAATTCACCTTCCCAAATCAAACGACTCCATAAATCATAGTCTTCAGAAGGAACAAAATCTGTATTATATTTAGCACGTAATAACGGTCCCTTTAAAATCATTACTGAAGGATGCAACATACAATTATTAAATAACAAACCTAATTTTATATCCTCATGATGTTCTGGAAGACTACTTATTCTATCCCCTTTTTTAATATACGAAATACTCCCACAAACAATAATTTTAGAATTGATTTTAAAAATTTTTAATTGTTCTTCAAACCTCATGGGTAAGCTCACATCATCATCATCCATTCTTGCGATATACTTTCCTCTCGCTGTTGAGATACCTAAATTTAAGCTATCTGAAATTCCTGAATTTTCTTGTTTTTTTATATAAATGATTCTAATATCCGAAAAGGATTTAACTATTTCTTCTGTCTTATCAGAAGAACCATCATCAACAATAATAAACTCAAAGTCCCTAAAAGTTTGATTTAGAATACTTTCAATTGCTTCTCCAATAAATTTTTCTCCGTTAAAAGTTGGCATAACAACCGAAATCAGAGGGCTTATCTTTTTTTGATCTTTCATAAAACTATACTATAGACTTATAAAAATTAATATTTTCTTCAATAATCTTCTCTATATTAAAGTTGTATTTGATTAATTTAAATGCATTTTCCTTTACGAAATCACACTTTTCATCCTTTTTAAATACTTGTGAAATTAACGTTACAAATTCCTTATTTGATTTCGCTATAAACCCATTAATATCATGGCTAATTATTTCTTTGAATGCAGGAATATTAGAAGTCACTACTAACTTTCCAATTGACAAAGCCTCCAATAAAGCTATTGAAAAATTTTCACCATATGATGGAAATATAACGACATGTGCTCTGGAGAGATAAGACATTACTTCGCTATTTTTCACCACTCCATAATAGATTGTTTTTTCTAATGCTTTTGGAGATAAACATTTTATAATTTCTTTATTCCAACAATCATTGATATTATTCCCTAATAAATGAAATGTTGCATCTGGATATTTTTCTATTAATTTATTGAATACCCCACAGGCTATTAATACTCCTTTCCTTTCAGTTAATGAACCTACATAAAATAATGATTTATTAATTATTGGTTGATCTCTATAATTGCATATATTACTGGTATCTACTCCGTTATAAATAACAATTGGACTAGTCTTTAAATTAAAAGCTTTTTTTGAAATTTCCGCCGAATATTTAGATACTCCGATAATATTTTTTGAATAATTTTTAAACATTATATTCTCAAAATATATATCTATTGGTCTTTTCTCATATCCCATACATGAATTTAATATTGTTGAAGACCCATGGCATCTAATTATTTTTTTTGAACGGCCAAAAAAAAATGGGATATCTCCTCCATAATCATTAAATTCCATCACTTTAATTCTATTTTTTAATGAAAAAAATGTTAATAGTATGGATATATATATTTTATTTAAAAAAAATAAGGTGAATTTTATTTTATTATACCCCAGAATTCCGAATTTCATCCAGGTTCTTAAAATAAAAAATATATAAATACTTAAATCTTTAACTACAAAAACTTGAACTCCATTTTCACTAAATCTTATTTTTTTTAATCCAAAACTAAAAACAAAAACATTAAAATTTCGTTCTGAAAGCTCTTGCCCCATATTTTTAACAAACACACCAATCCCACCTGTCTTCCCCATATTAGGATGAGCATATTCTTTTGAGACAAAACAAATATTAATTTTATTCATAACTATAAAAAAAACACAACAACTATAAATGTATAATAAGCCAATACACCTCGCCATTGAAAATTAAGTATGCCTGGTTTAATTTGATCAATTGCTAATTGGATATTAGAATTAATTATTTTCTTTTTCTGTCTTTTGAGTAACCAGTTAAATAGCTCTAATTGTATAAAAAAGTTAAACCTTCTTAATGCAATACTTCTTTTAATAAAAAGGAACCATGAAGAGTTAGAGCCTAAACCAATGTATTTAACTCCAGGAATTTTATCATTTATTGTTTCATTAAAACCTAGAATATAAAAATCCTGTTCAACAGCTAGCCCATTAATTAATCTATTTATAAATGTAGTTGCTTTAAATGTACCGTCAAAAATGAAGATTTTCATATATTTTAGCTTATATATTTATGTAACATTCTTCCAATTGTTTTGCTATAAGTTCCCATTTATATTCTAATGATTTATTTCTTGATGATTTAGAAATAAATAAATTTTTATCTTCATAAATTAAACGAACGATTGAATTTTTATAGGTTTCAATAGTCGCACCTTTTTCAATTAACACATTGTTTGTCCCTCTCAAATACTCAATATTACCTCCAATATTAGTTGTAACAATAGGTAACCCACAGGCCATGGCTTCTAACAAAGAGTTACATGCAGTAACATCGATAAACGGAAGAAATAAAAGATGAGCAGATTGGTAGTGTTTGCATAAACTTGTGTCCAAAATACCAGAAAGCACTGTTAATCTAGGGTGCTGATTTATTTTAAAAGCATATTCTTTTCTTAAAATAACTGTTACTGTAAAGTTCGATTCTGAGGTTAATAACAAATCCACTGTTTTATTAAAAACTTCGAAATCTCTTAAATGTTGACCTACAAACAAAATATTTTTTTCATCTATAGGTCTTAAGTTGTAATTGGGATTAAAAAATGTCGTGTCTACACCATGTGGAATATAAAATACTTTTTCCAGATGCAACCAACCTTTAATAAACTCTTTTTGATTTTGTCCTACTACAATAGCTGTATCCAATTTTTTTAAATATTTAGTATTAGAAATAGTCTTCTCCAAAATACTTGGTGGCTTATGAAAGGTTGCAATAAATTTCACGTTTTTTTTATTAGAAAATAAACCAATTGCTAACCTAATATCTCTTTCTCCATTTAAATAATGTACTACAATACTAGAATTCCAATTTTTTATAATATATACTATTACTTGAAGATCTTTATAAAAACTAAAAGTGTCATAATTCCCTAAATTTTCTCCTATTTTTTTCGCGATTTTCTTAGCTAAAAAATAAGGAAGAATTGCCTTTGAAAAAATAACAACCTTGTTTTTTATATAAGCTAAAAACTTTCCATAACCAGAATATCCAGCATGGTGGGGTGATTTATGATAAACAGCAACTATTTTTAAATTTCGCATCCCATAATTTTTAAAATTCTTTCTATATTTTTTTCAGGATGAATATGCGTATCAAAATATTCTTTAGAATTGATTGACAATTTCTTTGCCAACTCAACATCATTTATAACTTTTTTAATATTTTTCTTTAAAGTGTTATGATCATCAAACCATAATACGTGTGTGCCGTTTTGTAACTCTACAGGTAATTCTGCTGTTAATTTTTCCGCCATAATAATTTTTCCTTGAGAACAGTACTCTGCCATTTTCCATGCAGGAGAGTTTACAAGTCCTCTAGTATAAATAACTATATTGGCATATTTTACTGCTTTAAAATATTCTAAAGGATCTGGGTTGATCGTTGAAATGGTATTTTTGTATTTTTCCTTTACAATTTTTGAAGGAATAAAGCCTCCTATAAATTCTTTTGAGAAGTTATTTCTTAAAAAATGAATTAATTCGTACCGTTGCTTATGTATTTCTTGTACATCTTTAGCCTTTTCATTCAAGAAACATCTGGTTTGAAATAAAATGGTTTTATTATCTAGATTTAGTGTATTCTTAGATTCAAAAAGAGATAATAATCTTGTTGTTCTAACAAGTTTTCTATGATTACTTGCTAATTTATAATTCTTTATAAGCCGACTTATTAAGTTAGAATCAAACTTTGTATGATATACAAAAACACCTAAAAAGTTGGCAATATAAAATTTTAATGTATCTGATTTAGAGTTTGAATGCACTCCAAATGTCAATCCTAATTTATGAACTATTTGTTTATTCTTTTCGGGTAATCTATCTATAATTTTTTGCTCATAATTTCTTTTAAATAGATACTCACAATTTTCCAATGCTTTGGTTGAAAATTCATTTGCGGCATCATATAAATCACAAGCAAAGGTTGTTTCTTTCCCTTTTTCATGATCAATTAATTTATACCAAGATGTTTTTGGTTGGTAATGATTCGTATATTTTAATTCTCCTTTAGAACCTACACGGACTCTTCCCTTATTTTTATTCATGGAAAGTTTCACTTTAACTTTAACCTTGTGTTCTCTTGCTAATTCAAACAAGCCTGATTGGATATAAGAAGAATGATTAAGTTCTTGGGGAGTATATATTTCTATTGTGTATCTTGTATTATACATCTTAATTTAAGGCTAATTCTTTAAGAAAGGATTCTAATAAATCAGTTGTGCGTTTTTGAGTCCATTTTTTCTCTACAGAAATTAAACAATTGTCACTTATTCTTTTATAAAATTCTTTATCAACTAGTAAATTATATACATCTTTTGTATAATCATTATTATTTGAAATGATTCCATCATATCTGTTTATAATAATTTCTTCTGGTCCTCCTGATCCCTTTATAACTACTACCGGGATTTTACATGCCATCGACTCTGCTATCACCATTCCAAAAGATTCATGTTTACTCGGTAATAATAACACCTCTGAATTATTATAAAAATTAACTATATCTGATTGATTTTGTTTCCCTTTAAAAGAAACATAAGGTTTTAAGTTCAATTTTTCAATCAACATCTCCAATTTATTAAAGTAATTTTCATCACTTTTAGGTCCAACAATATCAAGACTATACAGTAACCCTTTAGTTCTACAAAAATGTAATGCTTCTATGGCTTTTTCAATTTGTTTCAATCTAGAAATTCTGCCAACGAATAGCATTTTATTAGTAACAATTTTATTAGCTATTGGTTTAAATTTACTTACATCGACTCCTAAAGGTAATACACGTATGTCAAATTTAGAAAAACCATCAAGTTTCATTAATTCTACTTTCTGTATTTCAGTATGTACTATAATAAACTTTGCATTCTTATAGTAATCATAGGCTTGTCCATTTATTGACATATGCATACCCCCTATCATAGGTATATACATCCTATTTTTCCTTTTTAAGAACTTGGCTAAGTTAAAAACATATTTACTTCCATGACCAGACATATTTATGATAGTAATATCAGGTAAAGATATTACATTACTTAAAAAATGAAAAAACGACTTTTCTTTTCTCCAAATACCTCTATCTTTAATATTAGTACTACACCAAAAGCTCTTTTTCAATCCATTAGAGATGAGAGAATAGTTTTTAAATGTATTTGTAAAATAATCAACAGAAATAGACCAATTCAATTGTCTCTTTTGTATTTCGATTAATGCTTTACAATGTGGAACGCTATGGGACGAATATAAATGTTCTTCATTAAAACCAATAGATCTTGCTGTGAATGGATGTAGTAACCGAAGTTTCATAACTTATTTAAAACTGAAACATTTGGTTGACTAAGATAAATTGCTACACTTTTTTCTAAAACACCTGCTGACATAGGTATAAACAGGTGAAGCATTCTGCTTTCTTTCATCTGATAAATTTTATTTATGTTTAATTTACGTTTAGCTTTTTCACCAAACTTTTATAATTTTTATTCCTAATTCTTCTTTTTTCATTAATCCAATATCCAAAGAAAATATTTTATTGAAAATAACATTTAATCATTTAAAAATGATGCTTTTATAATATTGAATTACGTAATAAGAAACATGAAATTGATATATATTGACATTGTATAAAGTCTTTTATATGTACAAATTTATTAATTATTCCGGCAATAACAACCTCTTAAATATTGAACTAGATTTTTAATCCTTATTCATTTATATATTATAACATCTATTTCTCAGCAGGAAGCTACCATGTTGTTTTGCCCTTGGCAATAATCCTGTTCCAAAAAAATCAGATTCTACAACATTAAACTTAATTTCATTTTCTATAAAATCAAATACGTTTCCTCCTTTTTCTTTTCCCCAAAGTGACATCTTATAAGTTTTAGCTATCAAATTAAAATTATCTATTTCATATCTAATTTTACTCTCATTAGAATTAGTTGTTATTTTATCTTGTGTAAACTGATTACTAATATTCATAATAGGAATGTTTCTATCATCAGTAATATCGATAGCCAAATAAATATCTCTATGATGTAAATTATTATTTTTAATCACTATGTCAATAATTAATTTTGAACATCCTGATCTGATATTTGATACATTATGAAAAAAAGCACCTTCGAATTCATACGAAAATAAAATGCTTATAAATTGAGATGATTGATCTCCTCTTCTTGATGAAACA
>Ga0209292_1000521_pt1 | contig 50366 bp, 25 predicted proteins | sample GOMGulsemesocosm_2_FD_184634 | JGI IMG/M metagenome (GOLD analysis project Ga0209292, IMG submission 184634) | Methane-oxidizing microbial communities from mesocosms in the Gulf of Mexico - GOM9C Gulf of Mexico (SPAdes) (version 2) | ecosystem: Environmental > Aquatic > Marine > Cold seeps... | reverse complement strand
ACTTATAGTTCAAGCTATTCCCTTCGCCTTTTAACTCGTCATCTTTTAATTGACCTTGGAAGCCGTATGGGTAACTAGCACTTGACGCATGTCTGTCTGTTAAATACATCCCGAACGGATAGTAATCACTGTACGCTAATACATCAGGTATAAAGGTGTACACTGCACCTCTTCCACTACCTCTCAGGATTAGTAATTTCCTATCAGAAACAACACTTAATACATTTCCTAAATGGTTGGACAACTCATAACGTTTATCTCCTACCAAATTATCAGCTTGTACTGGTGTACCTACTATTGGCTGTGCTCCTGCTCCTTGAGCATCATCACAAGCATCACCAATACCATTCCCATCTAAATCCTCCTGATTAGGGTTATTTACTAACAAACAGTTATCACAAACGTCACCTATTCCATCACCATCAACATCCGATTGATTAACGTTTTCAACATCATTACAGTTATCACATAAGTTTCCTACACCATCACCATCATTATCAGCTTGAAGTGGAGAAAAACTATTTTGGTTATCTTCATCATCAGGGTCAACTGGGTCCCATCCGAAACAAGAATCACACACATCACCTACTCCATCACCATCACCATCTTCCTGATATGGGTTAAAAGTTACTGGACAATTATCCACCGTATCCAATAAGCCATCACCATCAGTATCCAAGGCAGCATTACCACAATAACCTGAACTATATGGCACGGAAGTTCCAGCACCTATCATTTCTATGGTTCCATCCTCAGAAAAATTAGGCGTACTAGTATCAAATGTAAACTCACGCTGTACTCCGATAAATTCCGTTTCACCATAATTAGTAACTTCACCAACTGAATAACTAAAGTCACAAAGTTCTGACTTTAGCCCTAACATAGCAGGTACAGAATAATATATTGCTAAATTTGATAAAGGAGCACTATTTCCTAAAACATTAAATAGCGGTGGCAAAACAAAAGAGCCTCTACTACTTCTTCTGTAATAATTGTGATGTAATACTACATTTCCAGAATCAACCATACCATTCTCTAAGGTATATTCATTTCCGTTTAACGTTAATAAAGGTGAATATTTTTTAGTATACCCATTATAAATCATTTTAAAATTTATATCCCATTCATTTTCAGGAACAGGGATATCAAGATAAAATTCCTGTTTACTCATTACATCTGTAGCATGCCAATGGTGCCTATGCCCTCTCCAATGACGGTAAAAAGATATTAATGACATTACTGGTTTAAAACCATTTCCTACTCTTCTTACCGATAATCTTGCAACACTTATTCGCTGATCAGGTCTATAAGGAAGATAACCACCGTCAATTAATCTGGCAATATGTCTTTCTTGACCAACTAGAAAATCATTAGTGTCTTCATCGATTTTTAAATGACTTGACATTTGAAATTGTGGAGTAACTGTACCCGCATCTTCAAAGAAATTTAATTCCATTTCAGAATCATTCCAAGCTGTAGCATTAGCAATACCATCAAAATCTAATCCTTGTACTATTGGTGTAGCCATAACAGCATTCTCAACGGCTGCCATTTTACCAAATACATTTGGTTCAGAACTTAATTTACTAGCCGATTCGTCTTCTAGTAACACGTTACTTTGTTGTAAACCTAACCTTGAACTACCGTAAATATTTTGTTGCTTTAAGTATAATTTAGGATTACTATTATTATCATCTTCTAAATTATAGGTGCTTAATACATTTCCTTGTGCATCACGTTGGTAAAACGTAGTTGTAGTTAATGCTGGTGTAATTACCTTTTTAGCTAATCTGTTTCCTAAACCAGAATACTTAAATTCTATTTGGGTTCCATCAGTTTTAGTAATGTTTTTAACCTTACCATCAACACGCCAATCAATAATTAAACCTTCCGCTTTGTCTTCAATTAATTGCCCAATTTCATCATAAACATAATTATTAGGACTTACTGCAGGATCTATAGAGAAGGTTAAATCCTGATCATCTACATCAACATCATACAAAGTATCAGGAACCGTATCATCAATATAAGTTAACTGATTTGTTTTAGGTGTATAATGATAGGTAAAAGCATCCATTTGAACTGGGTAAGCTCCTCCTCTTCCGGCTTTTAATCCCCAACGATTTAATGTTTGTAAATTACCGTTTTTATCATATGAATAATCACTCTTATATGAATTGAATATTCTTTGCGTAATCCCAAATATATAATTTTCATTAATCCCGATAGAATTCATTTCCTTTATACGGTTTAACTGATCATAGGCATAAGTATTAAACTGTGTTGCCAAGTTTGTTTGTTGAAGACCGTTTAAACTTGTAACCATTTCTTTAATGTTTCCATTATACAAGTCCTGATTTCCTTCCATGTTTTCCCCTTTACTATACGTTAAAAACTGGCTATCAGAAGTTAATCCACCATCATGACGCGATTTATAATCACCATTATAATAATTTAAGGCAAAACTAAAAGCATCTTCCGCAACAGATAAACCATCATGCCCTGCATCAAAGGTATTACCAATACGCTCCCCATTAACAGTTTTTAACCATCCTTGTAAGGTATATACGTAATCCATTCCTTGTACTGCTTTATCACCAATTACAGTACGTGCTAACGGACCGTGTTCGTAATACAAGTAGTTGGCTTCTTTTTCCCAAATAATATCATCAGTACTCGTGTATACTTGAGTAATTCTGTTATCAGCATCGTAGTTATACTTATGTATAAACCAATCTTTAGCATTTTTTTGATAGTGAACCTTAAGCACATTACCACTTATAAGATCATACTTATAATTAACACTTTTTACATGCTGATTCAGGTTAATTAATTCCTGATCATTACTATAATGTAATAATTCCTCAACATTACCATGTACATCATATTTATAGAATATTCCGTTTTCAAAATCATTCATACCTGTGGTAGCAATAATTTTGTCATAATACAATACTCCTGTAACTCTATTTCTATTATTTTCCGATGAATAGGTATCAAATAATGAACTTGGTATACCCACCAAAGTATCATATTTAGTCCTAGTTACTTCACTTTCAAAATAAGACGTTAAAGTTTCCGTTTCAAAACTATCCTTAGGAACTCCATTTTTCAATAAGTTACCATTTTCAGTAATACTGAAGTTTGCAGCATTTGCAACATGTAATTCACCTGCTTCAACAATTCGTCCTAATCCGTCATAACTTGTGTAACTAAAACGTACATAAGGTACCGTTTGATATAAATAGGGTGCTACTTGTTTTGCATTTTGAGAAGCTATAATTCTTCCTAATTTATCATAAGCAAACCTCGTTTCTCCACCGTCTGGTGTTTGTTGCCAAACCAATTGGTTTAATGAATTATAACGGTATTGCGTTTGCAATTCATGAGTTGGTAAAATAGTACTACCTGTTGGCTCAATTAAAGGATCATCAGCTCTTGTACTATTAATTAAAATATCATCAGCTACAGTTAACCTGTTAACTCCTTCTGGAGGAACAGTTTGCGTTAAATTCCCTGCTTGATCATAATAATACAAGGTGTACTGATATTCCTTATCAGGTGCTGTTTCCGTAAACGTTTCAGTAGTTCCTGGAGTTTGATCAATTGGATTTAGCTCTGCTAACGCTTGTTCAATATACTTAATTTTAAAGGCTTGCTTTTTAGCCTCTAAATAAGCTTCCCACAATTCCGACTCATAAGTACTATTTACCGTATTTATAAATGTAACACAAGGCCCTACTGATTCAGGTGCTTCAAATTCAATAAATGAATTTAATGGAGCTGGAGGGCATACATCATTAATTACTAAGTATTCCGTAGCAACAAAGTCTCTCCATGATTTTGTTCCACCACCTGCAACATAATTTTTATAGTCCTGAACAGCCTCACCCATGTTTGCATATCCGTAATTAAGATCCGTTGCTCCAAACTCACCAATAGTAATAAATTTAGCATCATAAGCACTTGTTACATTAAAATAGTCTAAATACTGTAAGTAATGTTCACTGATATACGCAAAATTTGCTTGACAAAAATATTCAGCATTAAAATACGCTTCTGGTTCATAATTTTGTACTACCGGAGTATTAGTATCAGTAGTCATCATATGTTCTTCAAAAGCTACCCATCCTGTATGGCAAGTAACTGGAGCTACTGTTTCTGGTACACAATTAGTACACGGTACTACAACCTCCATTACACAAGTATCTACAGTTAAACAAGTTACTACTCCTTCTGCTTCAATAGTATTTCCTAGATTGGTTGTTACTGTAGCTGTAAATAAATTATAGTTTTCGTCACTAAATTCAAGGTTTGTTATACTTGCTATTTCACTAAATTGAGTGTTTGGTATCGTAAATAAGGTTTGACAACCAGAAGTTTCATCGAAATTAAATGAAATTTGAGATCCTTCTTCCGTTTCTATAGCTGAGAAATTTTCAATTCCTACAACCGATTCCTCAGAAGATAAACTTATAAAATTAGCCAACTCAGTTAATGTGGAAGATGAAAAGTTAGTTGAAAGTTCGTTATCAACCTTATAATCATCTATTACATGTTGTAATAATGTTTCCAAATTAGTAGTAACAGTTCTACCATCTTTACAAACAGGGTCTATACATGAAATTGTACCATAAGCAATAGTAACACCAGCAGGATGAGTAGTTGTTGTAGGTTTTAGCACTCCTCCTTTTGTTCTTAATATTAATCCTCCTGAACCTGTTTCATATTCATTATGATGAATATCAACAGTGAATGTATAGGTACCATTAGAATTATTTAATATTTGTAAATTTGATAAGCTTGTACTATTTTCAAACAGCGTATTAATATCGTCATCTGGGTTTTTAGGGTTGTTTGTTGAGAATGCTAAAGACACTCCGCACTTACCCGGTCCAGCTTTTGATGATGGGTCAAATGTAAAAAACATACCTACTGATTTCCCTTGATCTTGCATGCTGTCTCCTTCATCATAGCTCGTAAAATTGTATACTGCAGGACTAGCCAATTCAATAAAAGGTGCTAAAGCTTGCATTTCATCAGGATTGTATCCGTTTGTAGTGTAACTTTCAGAAAGTGGCGCTATAGTACTAAAATCAGTTCCTGAAGGATAATTTTTACTTATACCCCATAAATGATTTAGTAAATTAAGAAAGTTAACTTCTGCTGCAGTTTCATAACTTACCACTTCAGTACATACACAGTCAAATTCTAATTTTTCCGTTTTCCTAAGCGGTAACTGTCGTATAATAGTTCCCGTTCTTGATCCTAACTCATATTCATTATTAACATTTAAAAACAAATATGTTATCGTTATAGAAGTGTCATCATCCTCACTAATTTGAATGTTTGTAAAACGATTAATAGTCGCTAAATTAGGTAGTGCTGGAACTATATTAATATTTACTGGAGAAGAAACTCCAGGGAAACTAATAGAAATTGCAGTTTGAAATGTAGATTGAGATGCAGACCATTGAGCCGTTAAACCACTATCTTCCAACACCTCAGGCAAAATACTACTAGAATACCCATAAACATCTGGAGTATTATTTAATGATATATTTGATGCTAATAAGTTACCAGCATCCTTTAAGTTATTCATTAAACGTGTCAATCCTTTTTCAAAACGTGTACGTTTATAACATCCATCAGGACTCGCATCCGTTGCTGCTTCATCACTTAATTGCTCCCCAAGTGCATCTGTAGTAAAACCACATTCACCAATACGGGCAGTTGTAGTTCCTACAATTATAATTTCTTCAGGAATTTCACAACCCGTAACAACAGGTATTCGTACTATTGAAGCTACAATTTCAAAATTATACGTATTTGGTACTACATTTGTGTTAAGTGAACCAGGTACATAATACATGTTTTTAAGATCCGTTATTTTATAATCGGTATTGTAATTCGCCCAAGTAATTGGGTTAAGTCCTGTAGCACAAGGGTTGTTAACATCAGCATCCTTAATTTCTAACTCGATATCATTCCCATTACCTATTTTAAGTTTTAAAATCGCTCCAGAACCTATACCGCTACTTGTAATATTAGTAGCTGTTGTTATTGGTAAAGTACCCCCAAGTTCTTCATATAAATCTAGGGTTAAGTAAGGCATCGAGCTTGCTGGTAAAGTACTAGTTACTAAACCAAACTGTGAAAGTTCTGGATCTATCATCCCGTCTAAAAGAAACTCTATATCAAAAGCTAAAGGACATTTTCCTGTAGCTAGAAATGCTGCAGCATTAGCATCAGCAACAGCATCGGCTCCCATTTGGGCATCGGTTGCTCCCGAATCAAAACCATAATCTGCAGGGGTAAATCGTTTTGTTTTCCCCTCAAAAAACGCAATAGTTTCCGGACTACAGGCGCCATATGCTGGCACAGGATCTCCTGCTGTGTTTGTTAAATCAGCTTCATAATCAGCAATCCCAACTCCTAAAGCTACACCATCTTCATAATCCCCATAAAAATTTTGCATATTATTTTGACCTGAAGTAACCACTTCGTTGTAGTCTAAAAACATTGTAGCAAAAGAATCTATATTTTCTATATTCCCAATGCATCCATGAGCTCTGTTTTTGCTTATAGCATAAATATTTGAATAAGCATATTTAAGCTTTGTTTTAAGTGCCATATAGTAACTCCTAAAAGTGGTCCAAATCCTGATTTTCTGACTTTCCGCTAAACCAGGTATTGATGCAAGAGTAGCAACAACATCCGCAGGGTTTTGCAATGACTGCATGTCAGTATGGAAAGCATTATCAAGAGGCAATAAACCATTACTATACACTACGGTATAATAAGCCAATTGCAATAAGTTCATTTTATAATCAGCTCCATCGTAGGTATAGCGTAATCCATCATAGTTGGTTGTTAACGCTTCAGCTAGTATCGCTTTTCTATGTGATGCTTGGTCGTCCCCTGCTATAAGGTTTTCAACTGTTGAATATGTCACATTCAAAAACGGATCAGGAGAGGTATTTGGATTTAATAATGATTGGAACGTAATACCAATATCATTATTGGCAGCTATGCTAATCTCTTCAAAGGTTTCTATTTTCAATAAATTAGCATCAAACGATTCTGTATTTAGTTCAATATCCCCTCCAGGAATAGTATGCATTCCCTCGCACAAGGCTATGCTATACACATAATACTCATATTCCGGATGATGCCATAACAATGCATCTGCCCAAGTTGGATTCCATATGTCAAGAAAGTCCTCTACCGTTTTCAATTGTTCTGGCTTAATAACATAAAAACCAGGGTTTGTTGTTGATTCCACTAAACTTGCTGTATTTACTCCTTCAGCAACCTCAGGTGAAAATATATCATAACCAATTTTTTCAACTTCAACAAACGATGGTGTTCCGAATTCATCTACATAACCTACAGCAGGATCAGGATTTCTCCATGTAGCATTAGAAATTGTCATTATTTCCGTTGAGCCGTCATCATTCACTACTTCTTCTTCAGTTGTACCTGCATACCATAATTTATTATGATCATTAAATACACTTAATGGGTGTAAATCAATATCACCAGCTACAGCATCATCTGCGGCACTTGTAATACCACCATATTGACCGTAAGGGCTAACATCAACTAACAACAAGGATCTATTAACATCACAAGCAGAAACAAATGGTTTACATAAATCTCTACACCCTTCTAATAAACCTCTAAACTCCGTTAAAAATCGATTTTTATACAACGCTATTTCATCCAAGGTAATCCCCTGTAAATCAGTAGCCGTGAGCACTTCTAATTGATAGTGAAAAGTGGTATTATTGGTAGCTGCCATAATGTTTTGCAGCACATATTCCTTTTCTGCTTCTACAACTAATATTTCTCTCTCTTCATCAGCAGCCAATTGAGCTTTAAAAGTATCACAATCGGCTATAGAAAGGTACCCACAAATTAAGGACTCTTCACAACTATAACAGGTAGCAGTACAATCTTCTAAACTTGCATTTGGATTAAAACGTGACGGATCAATATAGCAATCACTATCAGGGTCAGACAACTCAGTTATATAAGCATCAGCATAACCTTCCAAAGCAGCTTGATTAATTCGTAAATCTTTTTGTAAGGTGTAACTCCCTACTTTTAAAGCACCATCGGCATCGCGAGTAATAGTATGATGTATTTCACCACCAATACCAGTTATCGTTTCTGAAATAGCGCCTCCAACCAATCGTTCTTCACCACAATCATCTAATAAACTAATATATAAATCATATACAAAAGGATATTTTAAAGGACTACCTGTGGCACATTCCACAGTATAAAAACCTGGTAATTGATCCAATGTATAATTAAAAGTTATCTCCGGATCATCCTCAACAACTCCTATTTGGGTCCCCATTTTAATACCGTCCAAAACAATACCATAATTACCTGTAGGATATAGATCATTGTTCGATAACAAATCACTGGTCATTTGTGCTAACGGCATACTTTCCGCATCCAACCCTAAAAGATTGTCTGGATTTTTACCTACTAAAGCAGTAGCTATCGTATTACCATTTGGAGCAATAAAATTAATACTCACTTGCCCATTAGGGTCTACAACTATATTTTTTTTATAAAAATTATTTAATCCTACTTTATATCCAAACAACCTGTTTAACTCTTCTTGTTTTGCTTGTATATAAAAATATTTCATTTCATGACCGGAACCTAATTGATGTTTGACACCGACCCCTCCTTTTCTACTAATTCTACCTGTATTATCAGATTTATATTCTGTTTGAAAATATGGGTACCCTTCGGCATTAGGAACTAAATCCTGATACGTACCTGTAGGAGTAATTGCATTTGAATAATAATTACTTGCTCCAGACTCTGTGGACATCGGTGTTAAGTCCGTTACACAAGTAACATCTTCTGTTGGTGTTTCCCAGTCAAAATCCTTATGCGTAAAAACTTCACCTGATGCATTTTTATTTAAACCATCATAATACCTAATTGCTGACTCATTTAATGGTACTGGTAATATTTCTATGGCTGGTCGTCCTTGAGCATCAGCTATAGTTTCTCCAAAAACTACTTGGTTGTTAGAGTTTATTTTAGTCACTGTTTGGCGGTTATACAAACGACCATCATGGTAACTGACTATATCTTTTCTTTTTCCCTCTTCAGCATAAGAAGATTGAAATTGCCAGTTTTTACTCCCTTGTTCATGGTTTTGAGTAATCTTTAAAATTGATGTTCCCCAATTGGCAACAGTATTCTTCTCATTAAAACCACTAGTCCAATCACCATAATATTTTTTAGAAGTCTCATCTAAAAACCGACTTATTGGACGTACTCTATAAATTAAATATCCTTTTGAATATACTAAAGGTATTCTGTACGATGTATTTTTAGTTTCAATACGTGTACTGTTTCGTTGAAAACCCTGTTCTGTTAATTTTATTTCTGAAGTACTTAATGGCGTACTATTATCACTAAAATTATCCAACCAAACCCACTCCAACTCATATTCAATAGCAGCGATATTTACAGCCCAATTAATTTCAAATTCATCTTGATCCGTACTTGAACCAATAACATTAGGCGCAATTGAAGTAAGTACTTCGTTTTGGTTGGTGTATTTAATTAAGTTCGCATCTGTAAAATTTACAGATGTATCATTTACAGGAAACTTAAAATAACGTTCTGCTTTAAACTTTAATTCAAGGTATACTGCTGAATCAAGTAAAAATATTTGATTTCCATTTTCATCTTTATATACAACAGAACTAACCGAAACTGAGGCCTTGTGAACTCCTGGTAGTTTGTGTACAGAGAAATCAACAAAATTACCAATGTTTTCACGTTTATTGTCATGAGTAACAGCCATTGTAATGTTATATGGTGTTGCTAATGCATTCCCGGTAGCATCATAGCTAACTACTGACAATTCAACCTCTGTACTGTACACTTGTAAATGATTTGTAGGACTAGCAGAATCATCAATATATCCAACATGTACATACACTCCTGACTTTTCAGTGGTATATTCTGTAGCAAAATCGTTATATAAAGGATCTTGAACTGAAACGACAGCCCCATTGCTTACTTGACTACCAATTAAGCGTGCACTAGTTGTTTCAATTTCCTGTCCATTAACAAATAATGAAAGGAACGTAACTAATATGAGTAAATATTCTTTTAACTTTAACATGAATACTATTTTTAATGCTTTTTGTTTATTTTATTTGAAAACTTCTTTCGTCTATTAATTCATATCCGTTAATTTTATTAGATAATGTAATTTTACCTGAATTGGATATGTTTAAATAATTTGAACTATTAAATCTATTTTCCGTATTATCATTTCTAGTATAGTCCTTATAAATCACTTCTAGAACTGGTTGTGATAAATCAGATTTTCTAAAATCTTTTGAAAAATTAATTCTATTTGCTAAATAAAATACTTGCTTGTTAAGCAAATAATCTTTGGCTACATGTAATATTATTTTATAATACTGCTCTGACGAAATCTTTTTTGCGGATAATATTATTTCCCAATACTTCCCATGATCTTTAACTAATTTCCTATCATAGGATATTAGCATGCTTTTTATATCAAAATCAGTATTTACCCTATTTTCTGGATTTGTAACCAATATTGCTTTTTCATCATGACTAATCCTTAAATTAACTTGAGGAGTACTTAATATATCAGTATGATTAATTTTCATAAAATAAGAGTCCGCTTTGTTTTTATAAAACTCCCCTTGATAGCTTTCCTCAATATCAGTTGAAGCTTTTGTTTTGTATAAATTGTATGTGCTTTTAAATTGAAGCGTTTTATTTAAACTATACTGCTCATGTACTGACAATAATATTTCATCAACCGTTTGTCCTTGCATGCTAACATGTGCAAGTAGGCCTATAATTATATATAAAAAATATTTTCTCATCCTATTCCTAATTTTGAGATTGAATTACAGTTCCTGAACGGGATTCCTGAATTGTTTTCACCCCTCGAGAAGTTTCCTTTTTTACACGTACCAAAGAACCTTCTTTATTATATTCATAACGGGTACTGTAATTATTTTCATCAAGCTCCGCCATTAACTGAAATGTTATTGGGTCATACACAAAGGACTTCATGTTACCATTAACCGGGTGCACTCTTACATCATCAAAATATACAGGAATACTATTGCTTTCATTAGTTAATTCAAGCCTCATTGTTACTGTATTAGCTGGTATTTCAAAAGCTCCAGAAATACGTTGCCAACCGTCAATAATATTTCCTGTAGCTTTATAATTAAAAACTATAGGGTTTCCTGCTCCATCAACATTTATTTCAGCATCAACGCTATCTAAAAACGTCAAGTTAATTGCTGCTTTAGTATAGGTTTTTACTTGGATATTTGTTTCTTCTTTTACCCATGCACTTAACCAATATTTTTCTCCTGGTTCAGGCTGAAATGAGTAACAATCCTTACACACCTCTACTTCGCCACCACAACCAATACCTGAATGGTATAACAAATTATATAAAACCGTTAACCCATCTCCTAAATTGTAAAAATTTTCATAAGGATAATAATCTGCTTCTAATAAGTTTATTTCATCCATTACTGGTATATAACCGTTGGCATATAAAAAGCTTAAAGAGGTAAATAAACTTGGTACGACACTTTTTGAATTTGTACTAGCAGCTTTGTAAACAGATAACTCTGGGTTTTTATTTGGGTCTTCTTTTTGAGATAAACGCTGCGTTGAAGAATCAATATTAACATAATATTCATTGTCTACTCCATAAAAATAAAGGTGTGACTTTAACCTTAAATCAGCGATTACTGCTTGCAAGTTTGCTGCATTATCCGTCTGAGCACCATCTGTAAAAACAACCACTAACTCAGGTACATCAGCAAAACCATTAACCACTTGTAAAGCTCCACCCCAGAAATCTGAACCTCCGCTAATACCATCATTTAAATTAACATCATATCTTTCACCATAATTAGCAATCCAAGCATCAAATGTTGGTTTGTTAGCAGTATTTACTAATAATGGAGGAATGTTATCCGTTCTAACAATACCATCACTATCAGCCATACCAGTAATAGAAACTTTTGTTATGCTATTATTAGCATATAACCTATCAATAAAATCTTGTAATCCTCGACGTATTTGATCAATTTCATTCACATCAATTTGACCTTCGCTCTCTAATGACCCTGACTCATCAACTACTAAGGCTATGTGCACATCACAAGGGTCTATTAAATTCTCTGGACAAAAATCTATATGCCTAACTTCATTTCCGTTACTTACAATACTTGGTGTCTCCCAATTTAAATCAAAACCTGAATAAACATCTAAATTACCATCATACTCAAAATCGGTCATCGCACTTGGACTCCCACCTGTAGTAGTTTGAGTAGCATTTACCCTTACAACTTTTACATCGTATTCATTCTGAGAATGATCCGTTGAAAATGAAAAAGTGTATTCCGCTGTTGTTGGTCCGCTATACTGGAAATTATAAATTCTAGGATAGTTATGAGATATATAAGGAGCCAAATCCTTTAATTCCTGTGGGTTGTTATTTGTAATAAACCCGTTTGTTTGTTGGTCAGCAACTAACACTTCAACTAAATCAGTAAACAACCCTTGGATTATAGGTGAATGTGAACCTGGAGTATCTATACAAGGAACATGTGGGCAATCAGAAACCACATTAATTGGTAAACTAAAATTTGCTGTACATTCATTTCCGTAGCCTATTACTATATTAATAGTATAATTACCTGTTTCAGTAAAAGTATAGTCTAAAGTTGGGGCTGTTGATGTATATATTGGTACAAAAACTGGAAAAAGACCTGCCGTTTGTTGATTTATTGTCCAAGCAAAAGTATTTATAGGCACTGTTGTTTGTAAATAAAAATTAAAAGGAGTATCAATACAATATACACTTGTACTTGCTGTAATTGTTCCTGTTAAATTATCATCACAAGGAACAACTAATTCATCTGGACAGAAATCGATGTGCTTAAATAATAACTTATCAAAAAGGGGCAATTGATTAATTTCAAAAAGAGTATTAGAGCCCGAATAGTTACCTAAATCTATATCTACCCCAGTTAAATTAACCGTTGGTAATGTATGTGTTGCAAAGACAACATCTGAACTAGCATCATTAGGAGAAAAAGAGAAACTAATATCATTATCATAATCTGTAAAGAAATTATTAATTACTCCTTTATCAGGATCCGTAATATAAGGTAACAATGCTATTAATTCAGGAGGTGATGAACCATTAATACTTGCTATAGGATCATTATTTTGGACTCTTGCAGTAATATGTTGCACTAAATTTAAAAACAAATCTTCAACAACCTCTGAATTTGGGTTACTTGCCGTACAAGAAACTATTTCATCAGAACAGAAATCGATGTGGCGAACTTCTAAATCAATAAATTGTCCTCCATCAAATGTAACTAATGTGTTTGGATCTGAATAATTACTTAAATCCATAACTATACTAGAAGTACTAGGTACGGGATCAGAAGATGAAAGTGGAGCTGCATAAGGGTGTCGGAAACGAATATCATAGTCATTGTCTGAAGCTGAAAATGCGAACGAAAACCCTGTAATTTCATCAGTAGAAGCTATAAATTGAAAATTATTTATTACACCTTTATCTAAATCTGTAACATATGGCAATAAATCTAATAATTGTTGTGGAGAAGTACCATTTAATGTACTTGGATTGGCCCCGTTTTGCAACTCTACAATTAGATAATCAATCAAATTAATAACCAAACCTCCTACACTATCAGAGTTTGGATTGTTTACTGTACATGATGCTTCCTGAACACTTAGGTGTATTGGATTTTTTTCCAAAGTTAAACCATTAACAATAGTATTGTTAGCCAAACAATAATAGTCACCAGAATCTGAAAGTGATACATTATTAATTGTGTACTCTCTATTTGTTTCTCCTACAATTGCTGTTCCACTTGGATAAACTCCTTTATACCATTGATAAGTATTATTATTACTAAAATAATTATCTTCAAACATTGTAAAAGTAACACTAGCACCTGCTTGCTTTGTTATGGTCTGCTCTTGATCTATTTTTGCTTGGGGGGAATAAGTAAATGAATTATTCCCAAAATTGGTGATTTGCGTACTATACTCTATAAATTCATCTTCAAAATCAATAAAGCGAAAACCGTTTGAAGATACAAGAAAACCTGCTTGTGAAAACGTTAATAATGATGGGATTCTAAAATCAGGGATATTTCCAGAAAGCTTATTATTTCCAAAACTTAATCTCCTTATACTAGATAGCTGTTCTAATTCTAACGGGATACTTCCGACCAAATTATTATTCGACAAGGATAAAGTTTGTAAATTTATCAACTGACCAATCGAGGGAGGTATTTCTCCTGGAATACTACAATCATGCATAGATAATATTAACAAATTAGATAATTGTCCTATTTCAGAAGGTAAAGGGACAGTAATAGTGTTATCATCAACATAAACTTGTTGTAATTGTGACATTTGACCTATTTCTGGAGGTATTGGACCAATTAAATCACAAGATGAAAAAAATAGTAATTCCAATTTAGACAATTGGCCTAACTCTGGAGGAAATACCCCTCCTAAATTACTATTATTCGCTAAGTCTAATGTTCTTAAATTTGATAATTGACCTAATTCCATAGGTATCCCGCCAATTAAATTATTCTGTGATAAATCCAATAAAAACAAAGTCCCTAAATTACCTAATGAAACTGGAATGTTTCCTGAAAAATTATTCTGGTTTAAGTACAAGTATAGTATACTATCCAGATCACCTAATGAATCTGGAAGTACTCCTGAAAAATCATTATAGGAAAATACTAAACCAGTTAAATTATCTAAATCACCTAATGAACCTGGAATGTTTCCTGATAAATCATTACTCGCTAATTGTAAAGTTAACAAGCTAGATAATTGCCCTATTTCAGAGGGAATACTACCTATTAAATTATTGTCCGCTAATATTAGTTCTCGCAAACCTAATAACTGCCCTATTTCAGATGGAATTTCTCCTTGTAAGTTATTTTCTGATAAACGCAAGAAATGCACATGTCCTTCGTTATTTAAAGTTATACCATACCAACCTGTTTGAGTAGTTGGGTCCCATGTAATAACTGGTGTAGAAAAATCCCAACCAGTATTATTAGTCCAATTTCCTCCATCAGTAGCAGTATATAATGCTTGCAAAGCAGCCTTTTCAGAAGCTGGTACTTGCCCCGAACTAAAATTAGCAAGAAATAATGCTAGTATACTTATATATAAAAATTTTGTTTTCATCTTAAAAATGCTTTATTTTTTTATTTCTGAAATAATTCTTTCATTAACTTCTTCTTCAGGGATGGCATTACAATCCAAAAGTTGTTTGGTCATTATTGCACTACTATTAGGTGCTACTTTTAAACTTTTACGCCCTGTGTGTGATTCATCCGTAGTTACAGTAATAATGCTTTCAATAATGTTCTTTTCAAAATTAAAATGCGCAGTAGTGTCACATTCGCTAAAATTATAATCCTCAAAACCATCAAAACCTAACTCCTTATATTTAGTGTTTGAACCTACAGCAATTGGGAATTTGTTGTTATATCCGTATTGAGCAGATGAATAACGTTTTAAAGCATCTTTATTTTCTACTTCATAACCAAAAGGACTGTATTGAGTCACTTCAGAAGCAAAAGTCCATTTTTTATCTGCAGTTGTTTGATCAATTACAGTTTCGTCAATTTTCCATTGACTAGTAGCCGCATCATACACATACAATTGTCGAAAATCCGTAAAGAATCCTGTACGTCTTGTTGAAGGATCAATAAGATCAGTACTTGTAGGGTCAGGATTTTCAGTAAAGTTCCTCCCTGTTAAATAAGCATATGATTTTTTTGCTCGCCAATTTCCTTTAATGTTATAACGGTATGGGTTATATGCCATTTCATAATCATCATGATTAAAAGCCAACTCACCATTTTCATCATATTGCATACGTGGTAACTTACACTCACACTGTGCAGCCCATACATCGGAATATTCAACTCCAGATGCATTTACGATTCTATGGTCATCCCAATTATCAGCATTAAAAGTAGTACCGTTTATTTGCGAAACACCTTCTATAGGATTTTTACGTGTAGTTATTGAAGCCATACTTGCTGATTGCAAGTTTCTATGTCCTGATCTTACTACTTTAAATCTCCCATCAGACAAGTCATCATTTGTTACTCGCATTCCATTTTCTTGAATCAATGAAATACTTGTAGCGGTTGCCTCTATTACCCACGCTTTAAACCCGTCTGTAGCTGATTCAATCCATAATTCATCACCTTCTGTAAAAAATTCATTTTCAATATATGAACCTTCTAAACTATATAAATCACCTCCATTACTAGTAATATTCCCAGTTAAGTCCAAATTGTTAGCAGCTTGATCCATTCCCTCATGCGCCCAATAAGCTGGCGTACTTAAACTAAAATAATGGTCATCATACTCATTCACCGTTTCAGTTAATAACACCTCTCCAGTTCCTGCATCCCAAGCTAAATTTTTAGTAGAAACCACAGCACCTGCATCATGTGCAATTTTTTCTCTTAAAATAGCTGATGTATGTATCACTTTGGTTGTAACTGCTGTTTTTATTTGATTTTCATGTCTGGCATATCTTGGCACTGCCATTGGTCCTGAAACAAAAAATGGTCCGTAAAAAACACCCGCAATATTAAATTTTGCTCCAACAGTTTGAGATACTGTTTTACTTTTTCTAAAATCATTTATCACATCATAATCAACACCTACAAGCTTAGGCTCAATTACTCCTTCTGCATTAATAGTGGTAACAGTATTATTTAATTTTCCTTGATTTCTATTATAAGTTTCTTCTCCTTGACCCTCAGTATTTTCATAGTGATATGCGACACCAGAAATAGGTTCCGTTTGTCCCTCTGCAAATACATCTTGACTTTTCATTTTCCCATCCATATCATTCGTATGAATAGTATACCCCTGTGATAAAGTTAAATGATCTTTAACATTTAAATTTAGTATACTACTAAGTGCACCAGATTTATCATATTCAGGAGTTATTACTGTCATATCAGTAATTGTAGGGTAATCCCTTGTAGTGAAAAAAGATGTTATCACTTTACCTGTGGCATGTTTTTTTACTTCTTTTATAGTATTCCCTAATTCATCTACCTCTTTTCTACCTAAATTCTTAACTTCTATTTTACTATAAGTTACTTTTGGTGAAGGAAAAAAGGATTCCCCAATTGGTTTCTCAACATATCTTGTATCACTAGGCGCTAATAATATCTTAGAATTTTTATTATCGAAAAAGGGTTTCACTAGTGGATTTTCCTTACTTCCTAAAGGCTCATAAGTTGCTACACCAGTTGAAAAACCTTCTTCTGTTTCATAGGTGTATTCTTGACCATAAAATTGCTTGTAATTTACGTTACCATCATTACTGGTCATTACATCCCAGTTATCATGTAGTTTTACATTTTTAACTCTACATCCTCCTCCTAATTTTTTATTATTTGGGTGCATTAAACGTATCCATGATTTATTAGGAATAAACCTACGTGCTATATTCGTTCTCCTTAATTTCCCAAATGGACTAACAAAAATATCTAATATAGCAGGTACAGCCCCGACAACTTCTTGTACGACACCTTTTACATCAGTAATATCTTCTTCACCATCAAAAGAATATACTTTTCGATGTAAATTCTGTCTTCCAAATCCCCATCCAGCTCTTGCTATTGGATTTACATCTTTACTTGGATTTAACCCATCTCCTTTATCAACTAATCGAATAGGTATAGCTGCATATTGTACATTACTTGCATCTTTAAATAATTCAAATACAGGATTATCTTTAAAGTTTAAATACCCTGTTACATAATCAAAATCAGAATCATCCCTAGTACTTGCTCCACCACCCCTAGTCATATTCAATAAAAACCTAAAGTAAACAACTTCAGAAGGATCAGTCAAATTACGAATGTACCTGTCCTTAAAATATTCTTTCCCTTGAGCTGTATTTTCAATGGGCTCATCTAACTTAACATATAAATAATCAGCATCAGTACCATTTCCATATAATACATCATTAGCTAATGCTCCTCCAGGATTCGGTAAAGTACCAGCACCTACAACTTTAAACATTTGCATTGCCTCTTCATCTTGCACATGTCTATAATCATCCGATTCATAATTTATTTGCAAATGTCCTCCAGACGGCAAATCAACAGACTCTAAAGTCCATGCCGTAACAGCAGCATCTTGCGCTGTTTTATTAGATTGATCTACATAAGGGTATTCTTGATTAGTCAAAGGACTGTCAACAGAACAACTTACACCTGCTTCAGTTGCTCTATAGTTACCCCATACATCATATCCCTTCGCGTCATATGATGGATTTGTATTACTATAATTAAATTTATAAGGAGTATACATCCCCATTTTGGAGTTTCGGTATGTAAAATAAACTTTCTGAAGTGTTAACTTACCTCCATTATTTGATAACTCATTGGACACTCCGTCTAAATTATTTGGAACATCTTTACATAAATCATAATTATACACAAAATGCGCTACTTTTATTGGATCAGCATTCTCTCCATTTGCCTCATATTCCGGCTTTGCATATAATGATATTTTATCTATCTTATACATTTTAGAATCTGTAGATGCATCTCTCCCTCCATTTTCACCTTTTACACCTAAAGCATCACGTCTTTCAGACATATCAAATATTGCAACATGTGTTTTGGTCTCAATTTTATTGACGTACAGCAATTCCTTTTCTCCATACACATAATTTGCCTTGTCGTCTTTTTTACTACTTAAACCTGGATTATAATTGGCTTTATTTTCTTCATAAGGCACCCTCCATTTATAAGTTCCTTCCTCATTTTTATTAACATATGAAAATTCTGTATAACCTCCTAAATCATCCCCTGAAGGTCCGTTATTCGTTAAATCTACATAATCAGACGACAATACAGAAGTCAACAAATAGGAATGCGCATAAGCAGGAGTAGTTATTCTGTTAAAATACTGATCTCCCAAACTATTATTATTACCCGCTGAATTATCTTTACCAGGATTATAACTTACCAAAGCAGATTTACAATCGCCTATCCTACCACTCACATCAAAAGTAGCCTCTTTTTTCACCACATTATAAGCAGCTCTACCATATATATAATGAGATCCATCATTCTTTAAAATCCTAACTTCTGAGGTATGATGGTCATGTATTCCTGGTTTTGAATATGGACTAAATTCCTTTTTAAAACCATACCTTTTCGCCTCTATTCTGGATAATTTTTGTATTGATTGATTTCTTCTCAATCGTTTGTTTCTTTTTATTTTAGCTGTAACAGGAATAGTTGTAACAGCAATAGGGTTACTAGGAGTAGGACTGTTTTTAATATAAAATGGTTCTAAAGTTCTTGAAAATTGACCTCCCCCAATAGCCAATTTAATAGGATCATATCCTCCTAATTTATTATGTAATAAATTCAACTCTTCATCAACATGAGTACCTCCAACATTTTTAAAATAAACCTTTTCATAAGCAGGTGTAGCACCTGTTTTATCTAATGCAAATTTTGGTAATACCATATTTCCGCTACTCCATACAGATGATGTTGAGTTAGAAGGTGATGCTTCCCCATCAATACCCCAGTGTGCTGCGTTTCCAACTCCTATCTCAACTCCAATAGTACCACCCATGCTTATATCAGTTGTTCTGTCATCAAAAACATACCCTATCTGACCAGAATACGGCCTAAACATTCCTGAAACTCCTTGCCCTTGCACAGCATATATATCATAGGTGTTATTAGTGATAGGCAATGTTGTGGTATACTCATTAAAAGTTCTGTCCTTTTCTCTATTAAAATCCAAAATATCATATTCCGAAGCATCACTATAGTTTTCAAACCCAAAAGCTCTCTCCGTTTTATATTTTTCAGAATCTCTAATTCCTTGACTAGTTCTATACCCCGTAAATTTTGCTCCTGGTTCAATACCCCACAACTCTCCTTCAATATTAAAAACAAAGGTGTAATTAGAAGACAGCATTCCTACTCTTTTAGTAGGAGTATACGATGCATCCACAAAAGAGAGAGAGCCGCTTAAAGCATTATTTGAATAATCAATACGCCCTAGTTTTTTACCTCCAATACGGTCACGTGAAACGCTCATGGAAACATTGGTAACGCCTTTTCTACTATTTAAGCTTACACCTAAATTTGCTCCTAAAACATTATCACCTACATCGGTTTTTGTCTTTTTTTGACTAAAAGAAACACTTGGATTAATAGAAGTCCCTTCTGAAGCTGATGCTGTCATATTCATACCAACCGTCACATTATCAGAAACCTGGTAAGACAATCCGCCTGTATTAGAAAAACCAAAGCCATTGTAGTTGTTATACTTAACCCCTATACCAAAACTCAATTTCAACATATCTTCACCAACACCAAAACCTGACAACATACCATCAAAATTAGCTCCAATGGTAACGTTATCCTTCATGTTGTTTTCATAAATCATCTCATCTCCCTTAAAATCATCAGGAATACCCCTAACATTTCTAGCGATTTGCCCAACATTCATATTCCATCCTAGACCAACCCAAGAAGCTTCTTGATCCATTGTTACTCCGGAATCATACGAAAGGTTTATCGGGTAACCACCAACATCCATAACAGGGATATTATAATTAAAATTTCCACTTGATAAATCCACCATATCCGATGTACCGATAGGCGTAAATGAGTTAAACTCTGGCTGCGATGGACCACTCGATAATGCAAATACCTGATTAGCCCCGGTGAACTGTACCATTAGCTGAATAGCCAAATAACTTACTACTACTTTAGTAAACTTTCCTTCTCTAACTTGTTTAAACGTCATAGTTTGTTATAACTTTATAGGTGTTTCTTTAAACTTAAATTTTATAATTCCGTTTCCAAACAATTCATCATTGTAAATCAATTGTATTTGGTCTTCTGGATTAATATTTCCAAAATATAATAGCGCCCTTTTAAAAGGAGCCACTTTAAAATTTCTTTCGAACTGTACTCCTGCGCAAGATATTGTATCCTGTGAAGATGTAATTATGGTAAAATCCTTTTGAATCGTAAAAGCCATGTACTTTACAGCTTCTTCATAGTTCCTATTGGTAAACTCACTTAATAATAAATCCTTTTCCTCATCATGATGAAACTCTATTTCTAGAACACGCTCCTTTTTGTGAGTATTGTAAATAGAATCTACTTTTTTCAAATCGCTATTCCCCTGATTCTTTAAAATATAATACGCAATAGGAACTTCCGTAGCCGTATAATTTATTGTATTGATATAACGGTTTATTTTTTTTGTCTTCCACCCTATATTATCCAATCGATAATACTCATCAAAAGCCTGTTCTGTACCTTTAGTCTCCTTCACACAAGAAACTAGGCATATACACACCATCAATACTATACAACAAGGCAAATGTAATTTATTCTCCTTCATACTTAGAATTTGCATATTCCAATAACTTAATCGTTAAATCAACTGAATCGTCTGCATACATCACATTACCCCCGCCTTGAGTTCCTAAAATCAATTTGTACTCATATAATTTCCCGTACTCATCAATATACCCATTTAACCTATCCCATATTTGCTGAGAGACTTCCTTAGAAAAATATTGTTTCATAGCTGTCAACGTTTCATCTTCTTTTTGGACTAGATGCTGACTTAGTTTAATTTTATTTTCATCTTTAGATTTAATATCTAATTGAAATAATCGATATAAACTATCCAACTTTTTTGTTTGGTTTTTAATTTTTTTTGTATGAATATTAGACATATCCTTAGACATATTAAAACCATTAAACAATTCAATATTATCTATATATACTACTTTACTGTTTCCCGAATCATCTGAACAGCAAATAGCTACAAAAACTACTACACCTAGAATCAAAACCAGGTTAATTAAACTAAAAAAATGTTTCCTTTTCAAAATATTACTCATTTTATAATTACTTACAATGCCTTGTTCCTAGTTTTTAATTTTCTTACCCATAAAAATCAAAAAAAAATATCTTTTTCTTTATTTAACTTTATTTTTTACGAATCATATTGATATTCAGAGAATTACAAAAAACTGAATTAATTACATTAAAAATATTGCTTTTTAAGCAACAAAGCCCCTGTTAAAAGAAGTAAATATATAGTTTTTTTTAAAAAAAAACACCCCTGTTTTTGGGTATATTTAGCAAAAAAAAGCACCTAAAACTAGGTATTTAATACTCACTAAATATAGTGACAATCACATTCAATTAATTCCTATTATTTAAACATAATCAATAAATAATTTAGATCTTATATCGTGTTTTTTTATATAATTCCATTTTAGAGCGAAACGTTACCCATTTTTTTTGATTTTTTTTGAAAAAAAATACGCATTCAGAAACCCAAAACCACTAAACAATACGTAATGACTTGAAAAAAAGTTAATTACATGTTTTATTTGTTGTTTTAACACATTAGGGATCTATATAAATACAAAGCTCTATTCAATACATTATACAAAAAATACTTTCCAGGGATACTTTGCCTAAATCCTCATGATCCTTTAACCCCTTTAGAATATCTTAGGTCAAATAAATATATTTTAAATTGCGCCATTTTTTTAAAGTAATTAGTTTATTTTCATGTAGTATACTAGACGCAACTAAAGCCTTTAAAATATGTAAACACTAGATAAATGGACGTTTACACATCAAACGTTTAAATACTATTAAATAGCTTTTCGCCTCTTTTTTAAACATCAAAAAATAACGGTAAAGCATTCTCAAAATGTATGTTTAGTAGAGATCTCTACTAAACATAAAAAACACCCGTAGGTACAGGAAAATTTGATACCCCCACCCTATTTGGCATAATGTATCGTAGTGAGGTATTCATAGTTTATACGTTAAACTTAAATTAACTACCACTTTATTGAAACATCAAAATAAAAAAGGAAGCTACTTTCAAAAATAGCTCCCTTTTTATTTTTATCTAAATCAGCTCATTATTAATCTACTAAAACAAATATTTTTGATTCTTTATTGTAGTTTAAAAACAGTGCTCTCAATAATTATGAAAATTATTTATTCATTATAAGCAATAAAACTAATTCACTTCCTTTTAATTACTTTTTGCTCTTTATTAAATCTAACCAAAATAGAATCTTTATAAAAATTTAAAACTTTAAATCCTTCAAAAAACTCAAAAGAAGATTTTTTACGCATTAATTTTCCATTTATTTTCAATAGCAACAATGGCTCTTTGGCACTAGTTTCTTTTATAAAACCTAAGTATTGCAATTGTGGCCATTGTACAATAGCTACTGATTTATTTATTTTTGGAGCAACTACTCTCTTTTTTATTACCGAAACTCCTTTTCTTGGTTTTAATATATTACCAAGAAACGGATCTCTAGTATATCTTTTTAAAGCAAAAGTATCTTTTTGAACTGTTATAGGTTTATCTTCACTAATTGCCATTGTAAAATTTTGGCGATTATCATTAGTATTAAATGAATTCCCAAAAAACTTATAAATCAAGAGCCCCCAAATAAATGCAACCCCTATAATTAAGACCCTATTTAAGCGTTTTTTACTCATTAGTTAATTGTAACTTTTCTAGAAACTGAATAATTACTGCTATTTCCCGCTACATCAGTATTTTTTATACGCCAATAATAATCACCAATTGTAGTAAAGGTATGCATTGCCGTATTTGTTGCTACAGTATACGACTGGTCAATATTTGTAAATGCAATATCCGTAGCCAATTCTAATACACTGTTAACTGAGGACTGTACTACACCCGAATCTGTTCCGTTATCCCAAACAAAAACCACAGCTGTATTTTGACTTTCTGTAGCATCAGCTAACGGCGTTCCTAAGCTGGCTATATTTGGTAATTGTGTGTCTAATAGTATTTTCCTAGTTGAGTAAACCGTTTCAGTAATTGTTGCAGTATTCAACGCTTTAATTTTCCATACATATATTCCATCTGTTGACATATCTGCATTAGTTATACTATATGATGTTGTTGTTATTCCTGGGGTTTGATTTATAGTACTTACACCCCCTAAAACATCTCTGTCCAATTCAAACGTATAAGAATCTGCTGTTGAAATACCTACCCAAGTAACCAATTGACCTGAACTAGTGTTGGTGTAAAAATTATCCGATGGAGAATTTAATATTACAGTTTGATCTGTCATAACTTCAGAAGCTTCCAATGTAAAAGCTACAGGAAAGGTATATGCTGTTTGATACGCAAAATTCTCCCCTCTTACTCTCCAACTGTACTCCCCTGGAGTTAATGGAAATGTAATAGAATTTGTTGGCACCAAGGAGTCTATAACAATAACATTAGAAACATTACTCACTTGCACCCTATAATCATCAGACCCACTGTTAGAATGCCACTGAAAAGCAACCGAATTACCAGCCAGTATAGTCCCATTTAAAGGGGTCGATATTGTAATATTATCATCCGTTATATCATCTTCAAAAACATCATCACATGCCGTAAAAAATAAACTTATAAATAACATTGACGCTAAACAAACTAAATTCTTTTTACTCATACCTATTACTCTTTTCATAATTCTGAAATATTATTTTTGCGTATAATTTTATTCTCCTTGTTTTAAAATCTTTCTTTTTAAAAAAACTTGTATTTACAACTCTTGAATATGGAAATTCTTTCTCAAATTCATAAACTATTTTTAATAGCGCTTCAAAACTTCCTTCAATAGTTAACTGATTAGTATGTATTGTAAATTTATTATCGGAAGCTTCATGTACTTCTGCTACATCAAATACATGAACAGACTTACTTTTATTGGTGACGAAATTTAAAATTTCTTGTTGCACCAACACCGATTCCATATTTTCTTCCCCTAAGAGATTATCTAAAAAAAGAATCTCAGTATCCAATTCTTGAACCGTATTTGATGAAGAGTTAATTTCAATTAATTGCTCACTTAATTCACTTAATTCATGATACGCATCAAGTGTTAACTTAAACGAACGTTTATAGGCAGCAAACCCAAGTAGGGTTGCAATAGCTAGTAATGCCAAAAATTTCTGCCTATATGTTAGGTTTTCAAACATTTATTGGATTATAATTTTAATTTCAAAATCATATTGATTTTGTCTTTTTTTATTATAGACAACAATATCAATTTTAGACATCCAAGATGTTTTTTTTAATTCTTTATACCATTCATTAAAATTTAAGTTTGATGATGAAACTCCTTTCAGTATAATGGTATTCGTTTTAAAAACAACCTTCTCTGATTGCTTTATTTTTTTGGTGCTAGGAAATAATAAAAATTCTGACAAACTAATTGTTTTAGGCAAATCAGTAGTTAACTCATTAATATAATAACTTAAAAAACTTGAAGTAAACACTCCTGATTCGCTTAAAATGGCTTTTTTATCATCACGTTCTTTCTTTAACACCTTTACTTTAGTGTAAGTGTCTTGTAACATCTCCAAACTAGCATTAGCTTCTACTGTTTTATTATTATAATATCCCAATAATAAATAACTCAATAAAAGCAACAAGAAGAAACCTCCTAATAATATTCCTCCAAAAAGATTAAAATATTTTTTAAAGTTTTTTTCTTGTCTATTTCCCGTTAGGAAATCAATATCATACACTAACTGCTCATTCGGATAATAATAATTTAACCCCGTAGCAAACAATGGCATTTCATTAGCTAATAATTGTTGCTCACCAATTAGTTCAATTTTCTCTTCAGTGTTTTTAGAAAAAGAATCCAATTCATTACCAGTAAAATTCAACACTACGTCACCTGAAGCAAATGCTTCTTTATTTACAAATGGTTGCAACAAAACAGACGAGAATACTCCAATACTATAGTCTATTACTAAAAATGCAGTATTAGCAAATAGTTCTAGCTGTTCTTCAACCAATGTTTTTCTAGCTATTGATATAAATACTTCATTCTTTTTTTGAAATTCATAAAAATAGAATTCATCACTATTTACATTCAACAACACTTTTGATTTATAATCGGGTGTTCTTTTTACTTTTTTATTTAAAATTCCTTTTCCAGAAAACACTAGCAAAACAGGGTGTTTCTTATTTAAAGTACTCTGTAACTGCTCATAAGAAAGGTGCTCATATTTTTCTTCAATAAAAAGCTCATTGTTAGTATTGTCCAATCGCAAAACATTGTATTGCGTCTCCTTTCCAAATTGCACCCCTACAACTAGAATAGTTTTATCTTGAATAATGCTATTTTTAATTTTTTGTAACATTAATAAGTCACTGTTGATTTTATAAATATGTGCAATTGCGACTTTGATTTCTTTTTTGACCTTCCGCTAAAAAACCATTTCAACACAGGTATTCTAGACAATAATGGCACACCTGTTCCTGAGTTTTCTTTATTCAATTCGTCCAAACCTCCAAGTAAAACCATTTCATTATTTTTTACACGAATGTAAGAGTCAAATGACTGAGTAGCAACCCCTGGAGGGGCATTCTCGCCAGCTCTTCCTAAAAAAGAATTTTTTGTTACTGTTAACTTTAATGTAATTTGCTCGTCTTTTGAAACAAAAGGTTTAATGTTAACACTTAAATCTGCATTTACGGATTTCCATGTTCCAGATTGCGTAGTCTGATTACTATTCCCAAAGGGAACTATATTATTTTGTTGTTCAAAATAATAACTTTGTTCACCAATAGTAAGTGTTGCATCATGTCCGCTTAATGTAGCTATTTTAGGTTTTGATTCAATTTTAACAACAGAGTTATTTTCTAAAAACTTTAAATTCATGTAAAATTGCTCAGTTACTTTTCCTAGGTTAAAACCACCTACTAAACCATTAAACATATCAATTAACCCATTAACTGATTGTGCGTTTAAATTTACATCTCCAGTAGGAAATAACACCCCTGAAGTTGTTTTTACTTGGCTATCTAAGCCTGCTTTCATACCTGTTTGCACATCATGTGATTTATTATATTGCACTATAATAACCTCCAATTGCACCATTGGCACCACTTTATCTATCTGATAAATATAAGTACGCAATTCATTTATTTTTGGCTTAGACCCAGAAACAATTAATCCATTTAGTTCAGGGAATTCTTTTACATCGATATCTTTTTTTAATTCCGAAGGAATAGAACCCAATACCTTTTCTATTGTTCTGTTTTCTAACTGAATTAACTCGGTAGCACGTAAACCCTCTTCATTACGTTTTCCAATAAAATAGAACCCCTTATCATCACTATTATACGTATAATCTTTTCCTCTAAAAACAGTAGCTAATAAATCGTCAAATGTAATTTGGTTTGCAATCAATGTTGTGGTAATATCATTAGGGATACTATATAAATAATAATTTAATTTTAGTTTTTCAGCCGCTTCCATTATCACATCAGATACCGTAGCATCGTAGGTGTTAATATTTAAAAAACCTTGATCAGAAATTCCTACCTCATAAAATCCTTTCTCACCAGCTCTTCCTTTTGGCTTTTTTCTTCCACCTCTACCATTATTTACAACAGCATTCCCTTTTTTTGGAGTCTCATCTTTTTCTATAAAGTATGATCCGTTTTCATTTTTAGTAACTCGCAATCCGTTTGACTGCCCTATCATTTGTAAAATATCCTCAAAAGGTCTGTTTTGAAAATACCCTGTTACTTTAACATCTTTTAATTTAGGAGATATGATTATATTTCTCCCTGACTTTTTCGTAATAATTTCAGCCACATTTGGCAAAGAATCGTTTTTTAAGTTTACTGATAAAAATTCATTTTCTGAACGGTAACTTACATCAATAACTTTAGGAAACTTCTTTTGAGGAGCTACTACAACTGGAGTCTTCTTTTTAAATACAATGAATTTATTGATGAATTCAACTTCTAAATCATGTTTTTGAATCAAGAAAATAAACGCTTCTTTTACTTGAACATTATAATAATTAGATTCTACAACTTCAATTAATTTAGGATCTGCATCTACATTTAATTTATGTTCTATAGCAATAGAAGTTAATAGTGAATACAAATTCAAGCCAGTAACTTCTGATATGATACTTTCTTCTAATCCAGGTTGCTCTTTTGCTAGCTCATTAAACTTCTGTTCAATTGCTTTTATGTTTTGTTGTGCTTGACACCAACCAACGCAAGTAAGTAAAATTACTACTATTATTTTCTTCATTATATTCTTATCTGTTTTTTCCGACTCTCCGGAAATATCTTATATATATATTCTAACTACCCGTTAATCAGTATCGCATATACTTCTTCTAATGCTGTTTCTCCATTGGCAAAAAGCTGAAACGCTTTATCTGATAACCGTTCTATATTATCCACTCCATTATGCTCTAAATTTTGAGCATCTATTTTTATTCTATTTGCCAAATCATGATCAACAGGAATCACTTCATAAATCGCGCGCCTTCCTTTATACCCTGTAAAATGACATTTATCACACCCTTTTGCTATGAAATGTTTTTCTACAGCAAAAGGAGCTTGAAAATTCCTTGGTAATTCTTTGGCATCAAAAACATGTTCCTCCTTACACGAATTACATAGCTTACGCAATAAACGTTGAGCCACAGATACATTTAATGTTTCTGCAATTAAAAATGATGGAACACCCATATCAACCAATCTAGAAATAGTTCCTAAGGCTGAATTGGTATGTATGGTAGACAAAACTAAATGCCCTGTTAACGATGCTCTAATAGCCATTTTTGCTGTTTCAGCATCACGGATTTCTCCTAACATAATAATATCCGGATCCTGACGTAAAAACGAACGCAAAGCACTTGTAAATGTTAGACCGATATCTTCTTTTAATTGTACTTGATTGATTCCTTTTAAAGTATACTCAATTGGATCCTCTACCGTAACAATATTTGTTTTAATCGTATTCAATAATTTTAGTGTAGCATACAGTGTTGTTGTTTTACCAGAACCCGTAGGGCCACTAATCAAAACAATACCATTGGTGTTTTTTACACCTTCTAAATAAATTGCTCTCTCTTCTGGCTCAAACCCTAATTGATCTAAATCAATACTAGAAGCATCTTTCCCCAAAATACGCATAACAATTTTCTCTCCATGCAAGGTTGGTAATATAGACACACGAATATCAAAATCATCGTAATTTATTCTACCATCCTGAGGTAATCGTTTTTCTGTAATATCAAGGTTAGCTTTTATCTTAACCTTATTTACCAACTCTAAATAATTATCTTTTTCTATACGATATTTCTCAATTAATAATCCATCAATACGTAATCGAACTCTAGCATCTTCTTCATATACTTCAAAATGAATATCACTACTTCCTATTGCTTTCGCTTCAAAGATTAATTTTTCTAAAAAATCTTCGTTATTCAAGTTTACACTAGCCTCTTCCGTTTTATACTCATTTTTTCGATAATAAACAGCTAATGCTTTTTCAAGTACAACATCATCAACAGGAACCAATCGTACCGCTTCTCCTAACAACATTTCTAGTTCATCACGGACATCCTCGGTTGAAGAAACTAAACTATAAAAAGAAATCTCACTTTTAGTCTGTTCACACGGAATCACCTTGTAATGCTGCGCTACATCAGCATTAATCAGTTGTTGCAACTCTACAGAAATTTGTATGTCAGTTATGGTATTCAAATGAGGTTATGGGTATAAAACAATTCTTTATCGATAAAAAAATCAACTATAAATAGTAGTATTAAGTATATTGATAGATACCCCGCTAAAGGTACATGTGCTTCTTTATTTTTTGTAAATAATAAATGACAAGCTATCGTAAATAACATTCCAGTACTAAAAAAAAAGATATACGTTGTTGAAAAAAACAATGGGATAATTACAATAAAAAAAACAATATCTCCTAAACCAATAGAGCTATCTATCGGATTGATAATTTTTTTTGATTTTATCGAAGTATAAATAAATAGTCCTAATAAAACCAAAACTAAAAATACTACTGTAAATAACAATTCAGAAATTGCGTGTTCTAAAATCAAAAAACGTGCAATTGCCCCAACAAACAAGAGTATGGGTAAAATAACATGAATTGCTCTGTATTTCAAATCTTGAAAAACGACAACCAATAATACCAGTATCACTATAATATTAATCCCCAGCAACATTCTTAATCTTTAACTGTTTCAACCAATATTTTGCGCTGATCTATCTCCCAAGTGTTAAAGTTACCATCATCATCAAAATCTTTTACAGAAACTGCCCTAGCTTTAAATGAATTTACCGAAGCATCAGTAATTTCTATTTTATAAACCCCTTGTCCGCCTTCATCAATAGTAGCTTCTTTTTCAAAACCTAACTCCTCAAAAGAAGATGAATATTTAGAAAAACGATAATTGTAACTTTTTTGTAACCCATATAAATGATTCAACATTTTTTGCGCTTCAATACTACGTGCCTGAGCTACTACAGAGGTTTGGTTTGGTAATACCATCATTAATAAAATACCTATAATTGCTAATACAATTAATATTTCTGTTAATGAATACGCCTTTAAATACTGTTTTTGCTGCCCCTTACTTTTCATTAGTTTCTTCTTTATATAGCTAACACATCTCTATGTTATTACTTTTTACTTTTCTTACCCTTAAATTTGAAAAAAGAGTAAATCATTTTCCTAGAGCGGTTCGCAAAAATATCACTTTTTTTTATTGCAACCGATTGCTAACCAATTATTTTACTCAAATCAAACATAGGTGAATACATAGCAATCATAATCACCCCAACAATTACTCCTATTACCATGATTATTAAGGGCTCCAATACTACTCCTATCATTTTTGTTTGATGCTCTATCTCTTCATTATATTGTTCCGTAAGCTTCTCAAACATTTCATCAAGTTTGTTAATTTGTTCCGCTACTTTAACCATAGACACTAATTTATGGTCGTATACGGCATATCTTGAAAGACTATCCCCTAAGGCAGCTCCTTTCATTATATCAGCTTTAACATTTACTAGACTTGACTCTATTGGATAAAAATCAATCATTTTTTGTGTCAACTCTAAAGATATCACCAAAGGTGTTTTTGCAGAAAGCAACAAACTTAATGACTGACAAAATCTTGAAATAAATATTTTTCGAATTAAACCTCCAAAAAATGGCATTCTTAAAATTATTCTTGAAGTAATATTCCTATAATTTTCTTTCCGCTTATTAAGTACATGAAACCCAACTATAGAAACTACCATCAACATAAACACTCCAGAAATAGTTGAGAAATTTTGAGATAAGGCAACTACTTTTTGAGTTAAGGGTGGTAAGTCAGCTCCAAACTGCTTGAATACTGATGAAAACATAGGCACTACATTATTCATCATAAAATACAATACTCCAAAAGTTACTGCCAATACAAATACAGGATAGGTAAATACCGATACTAATTGCCGACGCATTTTTATTTTTCGATCAAAATATTTTTGTAACTCTATTAGTACTTTATCTAATTTTCTAGTTTCTTCACCTATCTTAACACTATAATATTCATATGCCGAAAATTGCCTACTCTGTTGCATTGCTTCATGCAATGATTTCCCTTGAATTACCTGTTGCTTTATTTTTGTAATTAACTCTTGATCTTTCTTGTTTTTATACTGACCAATAAGAATTTCTAAAGCTTGTTTAAAATCTATCCCTGATTGAATTAAAATAGCCAATTCCTTATAGAATCGTTCCTTCTTTTTATCAGAAAATTTCGTAGAAAAGCTAATTTCTTTATTTAAAAAATTAGGTGTTTTTTTTTTTATTTGCTCAGGTTTCCCTTGCTGCTTATATGCAGATAAATCAATTCCCATTATCAAAAAATGTATTATTTATAATAGCTGATACTCCATAATCTTTAAAATAAACCGCCTCTATTTGCTCACCAAACAAATCATAAGTCACCTCAATTCGTTTAATTCTATTTCCTAAAAGCATATTCTCTTTAACAGCATTAAACTGTGGCACTTTTACCAAAAAAGTATCTATCATTTGACCCTTCTCCCGTATTAAACTATCATCGTAGGCATAATATTTTATAGTATCACTACTACTGAACAAATACACTTCCTCATCAATAGCTACTAATTTATTTGAATTATGAACATCTCTTACAAGAAGCGAATGTAACTGATTGTAATTATTTACCAACTCCGTTTCATCACTATACACATACAACTGCTTACTTAACATTGCATACAACGAATACACCATAGCAATGATAATACTCATTAGTGCTAAACTAATAACCACCTCCAGTATTGTGAATGCTTTTATATGATTAATAGGTTTCTTCACTTGATATCACTTTTACTAAAAAATGTTGTGTTTCCTTTTTCGTTTTCGTTTGCAACTCAAAATCAACTTGATTTACTCCAAGACTGTATTCTTTTACTTGCTTCGTTATTTTATATGATTCAAAATTATACACTTCATCTTCAAACAATTGCTCTTCAATAGTTTCCAAATGGAATAATGCGATTTTTTGTTTCGCTTTATAATACGCTATTTCATAATCAGACTGCAACAACTTTACATAAATCAATGTAGCCATAGAAATACATATGGAAATTATAGCTATAGCCATAACAGATTCAATTAGTGAACTTGCTTGTAATTTACAATTCCTTAATAAGCTCATAACTGTTGTTTTCATTTGAAAATAATGGTAGCCCTATGAAATTATTTGGCAACCCTAACCGGTTTATCTCCCCTCCTACAATATAATTTTCATAAATTGACGAAGCAGTTTTTAAATAAAACCGATCCGTATACACCGAGCCTATAACCTTTCCTTTTAACTGTGTTTTTCCATAACAATATACATCTCCCATTACTGAAGCTCCTTTATTTATCGTCACCATCCTGTTCAATGAACTCTGATAACTATCCCCCGTAAGCACAATACCTCCAGCTAACTTACTTTTTTCTTCTAATACAACTTCTATTTTTTCTTCGGAATCATGAGCTATATAAATACTTGAAGGATACTGTAATTGCACTCCTTTTTTTAGAGAAACATTTTTTTTCGCAAATACTTGTACTACACCTTTAAAGTTCTCATCAAAAACTACTGACGGTGCCTTAATTAAAATATCCTTTAAAGCAGTAGTATTCTTTATATAAATGGAATCTTTAGATTGAAGTATTATATTTCCAGATAACGAAATATTCTCAATAATATACTCACCATCAACATATACTACAATAGTTGGCTTATAAAAACTATTGTACAGTGATTTCCCGGCTAACTCTTCTAATAAAACTTCAATGATTTTCTGATTCCCCGTAACATCTTCAAACTGTTGCAATACAGGTAATCGTTTTCCGGAAACTCCAATTGCTCCATGAATCAACTTAGTTCCCGTGAAATTTTGATTGTTTATATACGCAGGTTTCACTCCGTATTTAGATATTTTCACATCTCCTTTAATTTTTGTAGTCCCACCAATATTCAACGGCTTATCTAAATCAGAGAGGTATAATGCAATTTTTTCTTTTTTTGAAGTACTTCCTATTAAGGCTACTTTATATAGGGTATCTTTTTTTAAAAATGTTTTTGTTTTTACTAAATTATAAAACCCCCATTTTGATATTGTATAAGATGTTTTAAATCGTTCGTCTTTAAATTGCACTTCTCCTTCTACACCTAGTTCATCATTTTTATGAATTACTTGCAAAAAATTACTAGTACTTGCATTAACTAATTCTTCCTCTAAAAAATATTGTTGCTTTAAACGATACTGATAATTAAATATAATTAGTAAGCTCCCACATAACAAAGATACAATGAGGCAAACAAAAATAGCATAGAGTAAAGAACTAGCTTTTAACATTTTTATTTGTAGGTTTTTTCTTAAATAGTCGCTTTAAAAAAGATATTTTTTTAGCTTCTTTTTTAGAAGACTTTATTGCCTTCTTAGAGCTCTCATTATTTTTTTTCTTAAAAACACGTGTAAACAATCCTTCCCTTTTAATACCATTAGTGTCCTTTACTTTTTTTATAAAAACAACACCTTTTTTATAACGAATCGTATCTTTTTTAACATAATCAATCCATTCACCTGATCTTTCACCTCTTGAATACTTTCCTTTTAAAAGCAACTCCCCAGAATCATTATGTAAAAAATATTTACCAGATAGCTCCCCATTTTTCCAATGTGCTATTGTTTTAAGTTTTCCATTTTTAAACCAACTCTTCCATTCACCCTTTTTCAAACCGTAAGAGAAATTTCCTTTCTCAGCCAATTCATTTGTAATATAATGCCTTACATAATTACCCTGAAGTAAATCTCCACTATAATCTCCTTTTGATTGGTGTATTTCATTTGACTTATACCAAAAATACGTGCTGTTTAAAGATGGGTTTACTTTTTTTAAAACAACAGTGCAATCTTCCTTATAAGTAGTAGTTTGAATTTTCTTTTTTTGTAATAACTCAGCGTTAGGTTTACAGGAAAAGAATAATAGCACCGAAAATAATAATAGAAATCTCATTAATAGTATTTTATAGGCTACGAAAATACATTATTTCCTTTTAAAGAATAAAATCATCCATAAGAAAAACAGAAAACAATAAACTATATTTTCATAAAACATAATAAATGGAAACATCCTATCACAATTTTAATCAAACACAAACGTTTCATCATAACGTAACAACATGTAAGTCAGTTATTTACAGCCTGCTTATTTTATAAAAAGACTCTTGAAAAATTAAAATGTGATTTATATGAATTGAAAATGAAGACTGGTGATACTATTGAAAATAGTGAACAAGCTGTTGAAATTTGTTTGGATGCCATTAATAATGTCAAAAAGTATTTTAAAGCAAACCCAATTAAAAATCAATATTTAACATACTATTTCTTTGATTTTATATGCTTTTGTTTGATATAAGGAAAAATTAAAAAAGCCTACAAACATAATGTTTGTAGGCTTTTAGTGAGATTTGGTAATCTCATTGCGGAGAAAGAGGGATTCGAACCCCCGGACCTGTAACAGTCAACAGTTTTCAAGACTGCCGCATTCGACCACTCTGCCATTTCTCCTGAGTGTCTCATCAACTATTCGTTGATTGCGATGGCAAATATACTATGCTTTTTTAATTTTGAAAGGTTTTTTAACTACTTTTTTTGTTTTTTTTATAAGCAGTTAAAAATGAGTTTTGTAGCATTTTATTTTCTTTATAAACTGAAATAAAAACATTTAGGCTTTTACATAAACTACTAATCAAATTTAACTTCTATACCCTATATAGTTATTAGAGCTACCTATAAAAAAAGAGACATAATTTTCATCTAGCCTCTTTTATATATTATAATCTTTACTTATCGCTCAAACAACGCTATTGTTTCAATATGCGCTGTATGTGGAAACTGATCAACCAAACTAATCTTCTTTAAATCATACCCCGCTTCAATTAACTGTTCCGTGTCTCTTGCTTGAGTAGCAGGATTACATGAAACATAAATCATACGTTTAGCTCCTAACCTAATTACTTTACGTAAGGTTTTAGGCGCAATACCGGCTCTTGATGGATCTAAAATAATTGTTTCTATTTTTCTATTATACTCTGGATGTTCTAATAAAAACTTACCTACATCTGCTGTAAAGAATTTTACTCCTTCAATATTATTACGTTTTGCATTTTCTTTTGCATCTGCAATTGAAGATGCTATAATATCTACCCCTACAATTTGAGCATTATTACTTCTTGAAGCAACAATTTGACCTATAGTACCTGTACCACAGAACAAATCCATTACGACTTTACCGTCTACAGTCTCTTTTTTCTCTAACACATAATCAACTACTTTTTCATATAGTTTTTCTGCAGATTTCGGATTCGTTTGAAAAAAACTTTTCATACTAATTTCAAAATTCAACCCTAATAAATTTTCTACAATCTTTTCTTTCCCATACACCAAACTTGATTTACCTGCTGAAGACAAAGTTCTATCCCCTACCTCGTCATTTATAGAATGTAGTATTCCTGCTAACCTGTCTCCAAATAACTCTTTAAACAAGGCTACAAATCCTTCCATATCAAATTCTGGAAGGTCATACGATGTTGTAACTAAATTAAATAACAACTCATTACTTTGAACTGATTTACGAACAACTAGAAATCTAAAAAAACCTTCTCTTTTTGGAGCATGCCAAGGTGCTAAACCAGACTTTTCACAAAACTCACGAATAATTTTTAAATTATCTTCAACATGTTTATCGAATAACCCAGAATCCTTATCTAAATTTTCTGCACACCACCATGTACCACGCTTCTTAAAACCTAAAGCAAATTCATCTACATCCGTTTTTAATTCATGATCATAACGAATAGCAGAAAAACCATATTCCATTTTATTACGGTAATGATGTACTTCTGGAGAAGTAATAAATTCATCAAACTTATCTTCAATGTCCTCAACTTTTCCAATGCGTTTGAATAATTGAAGTGTACTTTCTTTTTTATAATTGTGCTGTAAGCCAATTGGCAACTTAATGTATGGTGCACCAGGAATTACTTGATACGGCACTTCAATTTCGTCTTCAGAAGTTTGTAATACTTCTTCCAGCTTACATTCAGCGTAGCGTTTACTTGTTTTATTTACCTGAGCTTTCACAAACTGTCCTGGTAAAGTGTTCGGTACAAAAACAACAAATTCTCCATCTTCATTTCTAATACGTCCTATTCCTTTTCCTCCGAAGGCATAGTCTTCTATTAAAATTTCAATAAACTGTCCTTTTTTTACAAACTTATTTCTCTCTCTTCTTGGCATTTCTTGTATACTTAATAATCCGTGCAAAGCTAAATAAATTATCGAAGTTCTGTGAGCTTAGTTATACAATTATTAGTGCTTAAAAAGAATATTATTTATATTATTGCATTATAGAATTTAATTTTACTTGAATTACTGCATAAAAAAAGCTAACTTAGTTAAACATAGGGGATTATGTAATGCAAACAGAAAAAAGATGAATTCAAAAAAAACAGATGCTACTCAGGTGTGGTTAGCCTTATTATCCGAAGCAATAAATTCCGGTGAGGATGTAAAAGCAAATCATAGGTATAGATTTAAAGACAAAAATTTAGGTACATTTTTAGTTGGCTTGAAGAAAAAAAATAATCCCAAACTAATAGCTGACATCAAAAAAATGGGGTTTGATTTAAATAAAACAAGTAGAACCCCTGAAAATTTCGCTGAAAAGTTTATTCAAAAACTTTTAACAGAGCTAAAAATAAAGAAGACCACTATCCAAACAGAATTCAATAATTCCGTTTTGCCTAGAAAAGAGCAGCTAAGTGAAGATACTATTCATAAAATTAACAAAATTTGGAAAGAAAGGTATAATGAAGATAGATCTTGGACTAAAGCTTTAACAACCATTGACAAGATTCTTAAATGGAAAGAGTTTAGATATGACAAGAAACGAAATCCGAATAGAAAATGGCATCAAGGATTGAGTTATATGGGAGATTTATATTACTGGGTATATAAACTAAAAAATAATGAGGAAAAAATTAATTCTATCATTGGGGTTTTTAACGAAAAAGAAAAACGAGAACTGAAAAGTGAGGGATTTCCTATAAGATAAAAACGTTTTAAATTGTATTTAATTGATAAAAATATGATTGAAGTAAAAATTATAAATTCATTTGTAACTATCTAAACGAAAAACATAGTTTGGTTCATATAAAACAAAACACTTTGTATGAACCATATGTCCAAAATTTAATTTACCTATTCTCCTCTAATAATTTTATAGTATCACGTAATTGAGCAGCTTTCATAAAATTTAATTCTTTGGCAGCTGCTTCCATTGCTTTTCTGGTTTCCCTAATCTTTTTCTCTAACTCAGGTTTAGTCATATAAGCTGCTTCCTCTTCAGCAACTTGTCTGATATTTGTTTCATAAAAAGCATCAACCTCATCCTTTGACAATGAATTTACTATTTTTTTATTCAACGGTTTAGGAACAATTCCATTTTGAGTATTGTATGAAATTTGTTTTTCACGACGGTATTCCGTTTCATCAATTGTCTTCTGCATACTTTTGGTAATTTTATCAGCATACATAATTGCTTTTCCGTTTATGTTACGTGCTGCCCTACCAATTGTTTGTGTTAAAGAACGATGATTACGCAAAAAACCTTCCTTATCTGCATCTAAAATGGCCACTAGAGATACTTCTGGCAAATCCAATCCTTCACGAAGTAAGTTTACCCCTATCAATACATCAAACAATCCTAAACGTAAATCACGCATAATTTCTACCCGTTCAAGCGTATCCACATCAGAATGAATATAGCGACAACGGATTTGAATTCTAGCCAAATACTTCGTCAACTCCTCTGCCATTCTTTTGGTTAAGGTAGTTACTAAAATTCGCTCATCTTTTTCAATGCGCTGTTGCATTTCTTCTATTAAATCATCAATCTGATTTAAACTTGGACGCACTTCAATTATAGGATCCAATAGTCCTGTTGGACGAATTACCTGCTCTACAAACACCCCATTCGTTTTATGCAATTCATAATCAGCAGGTGTTGCACTTACATAAATTACTTGATTTTGTATGGCTTCAAACTCTTCAAATTTCAAGGGTCTATTATCCATTGCTGCAGGCAGACGAAAACCATATTCAACTAAATTTTCTTTCCTACTTCTATCTCCACCATACATAGCATGTACCTGAGAAACAGTTACGTGACTTTCATCAACTATCATTAAATAATCATCGGGAAAATAATCCAATAAACAGAATGGTCTTGTTCCTGGTAATCTACCATCCAAATACCTTGAATAGTTTTCAATTCCTGAACAATACCCAAGTTCTCGTATCATTTCTAAATCAAATTCTGTTCGCTCTTTAAGTCGTTTGGCTTCTAAATGTTTTCCTATTTCTTTAAAATAATCCACTTGTTTTACCATATCCTCTTGAATACTATGGATTGCATTTTGCAATACATCAGGAGAGGTTACAAACATGTTAGCTGGGTAAATATTTAAGCGTTCATACTTTTCTAAAACTTCGTTAGTTTGTACCACAAAAGCCTCTATTTCTTCTATTTCATCTCCAAAAAAATGAATTCTAAAGGCATTATCCTCATATCCAGGAAATATATCTAATGTATCTCCTTTTATTCGAAATGTCCCTCTAGTAAATTCTGCTTCAGTACGTGAGTATAAACTTTGTACTAATTGATGTAATAATTTTGTTCTAGAAATAACCTGATCCTTTTCTATAGAAATGACATTTTTTTGAAATTCAACCGGGTTTCCTATACCATATATACAAGATACAGAAGCCACAACAATTACATCCCTCCTACCTGAAAGCAAGGAAGATGTTGTACTTAAACGAAGTTTTTCAATTTCTTCATTAATAGACAAATCCTTTTCTATAAATACACCAGAAGTAGGAATATATGCCTCTGGTTGGTAATAATCATAATACGATACAAAGTACTCTACCGCGTTATTAGGAAAAAACTCTTTAAACTCCGCATACAGCTGTGCAGCTAAGGTTTTATTATGCGCTAAAACCAAGGTTGGTTTTTGAGTTTCATTAATAACGTTTGCTACGGTAAATGTTTTTCCTGAACCAGTAACCCCCAGTAAAGTTTGAAATCGCTCATCCTGATTGATTCCTTTTACTAATTGTTTTATTGCTTCTGGCTGATCTCCCGTAGGAGAAAATTCCGATTCAATTTTGAATTTCATATAATTATTTCAGAGAATGAAATTAACGTATAAATTACTTTAACAACTAACGAAATTACAAAATCATTAATAATTCATATATACCCAACCTGTTAAAGGTTTTTGATAATTTGAATCATTTAAATGCAATACGTAATAATAGGTACCTACAGGTAGTAGGCTACCAACATTATTAATTCCTTTATTGGACTTTCCGTCCCAAAACCCTAACTCATCTCCTCCTTGATAAATTAATGTACCATAACGATTAAATATTTTTAATTCAAATTTCTCAAAAATAGTTAACAGTCCTACAATATTAAATCCGTCATTTATTCCATCAAAATTAGGAGAGAAACCACTAGGAATCCATGGTGGACAATTAATTGTTACTAAATTAAAAGAAGTAATTTGATAACAATCTATATTATCTACACGGATATAGATTATTTCTGGGTCAACAGTATTTTGATAATTAGTAGTATCTAATATTTCATTTTCCTGATTTACTGCATCTTCAAATAATGTATAATACTCTATACTATTAGTCCCTATGTTTAATAGATGTTCATTAACCGTTAAATCAAAAACCGCAGAATTAAAACCTACATCGCAAGCTTCAATATTTGGTAAAACAGTTAATACTGGTACTAATAACATATTTATCTGCATTGAAGCAGTATTATTACCTTCATTAGTTTCTTGTATAGTACTCAATCCAGTGCCATTATCATCAGCTACAATTGTTAAAGTAAAATTTGCAGGTATACTTTCTGGAAGTGTAATATTTATTGTATTCGGCTCGTTATCGCCAATGAGTATATCGTTTTCTGTTATTGCATTGGCTACTAAAACACCATCAGCATAAAAAGCAATAGGTGTATTTGCTGGCAACAATTCTGTACTATTTACATTAAAAACTGTGTAATCAACTTGTATTGTTTTATTATCACAGGCTAATAAAAGGTCATCTACTTGTACTGTAGCATCAGGTAATTGACTATTTAAAACGGTAACAATGTTATTTATCAGAATTAAATCTGCTCGCATTTGACCATTTACCAATTCACCTGTGGTAAGCTGTATAGTTGCACTGTCATCGCCAATGTTTATGAAATTTTGGATATCGTACACATCCAAATCCATATTGTATGATGTGGTGCTATTCGTAAATGAATTCGTTCCGTTAAAGGCATTATCCCCAGGATTTAATGGAAGGCTTTCTAACACATTTCCATTAAAAACTAGTGACTCTCCATAATTTAATGCATTATCACCTTCCCAAGCAAGGAACCCCATTTTTGCTCCATTGTTATCCAAAACATTTAAGTTTTCGATTACAATATTTATTTCTTGTTCATTTCTATTAATGATTTCTAATCCATGATAAATACCGACTTGATTTAGAGGCAATGATAAATCTTCATAAACCACAAAAATTGACCATCCTGCAAAGTTTGTTCTATTATTACAATATCCTGGGTTTGCTGCTAAAACATTGGAAATATCCAAATTTGTTAACGTATAATCACCACTTCCGTTTGCTTGAATAAAAGGTGTGATTTCTTTAAAACACGAAAAATAAGTAAGCTCTCCTTGAAACGGATCATCATAATTAACAGTTAAAGTATCATCCGCAGTAATGTCAGTCCCGTTTAAGGTGACATCTGTATCTCCAGAGCCAGAGCCAGCCCAATAAACATATGCTGAAATAACATTTTGATTTGTATTTAATGCTAATGGTGCTGTTGAAGAAGGTAAGGTTTCACAAAATGAAACTAAGTTATTCTCAGCTGGATTTAAGGTATTTCCTATAGCGGTATAACTATACCTTCCGTAGAATTGCTGAAACACATCAATATCCTGTGCGTTTCCAATTAGTGATATTAGGAACACAAAAAAAGGTAAATATTTTTTCATATAGAATTGCAATATTTACCCCTAATGTAAACAATATTATTTAATTCAATCAGTTAGTTTAACTCTGCTATATAAATCGAGATAATTCGTTTTATCGTTTTAATGAAAAATGGGCTCTAAACTCTTTTTGAGTTGGAGTATTATTTCCTTCAATATAAATAATTTTAAACCAATAGTCCGTTGAAGGCATTTGATTACCATTGTACGTTCCATCCCATCCAGCTCCATCAGGATCTATCTGCTTTAATAGTTTTCCAAACCTATCAAAAATATAGATTTGAGAAATCGGAATACCTTCAATTCCTATAATCTGCCATGTATCATTAACTCCGTCCCCATTAGGTGTGAAAAAATGTGGATAATCTATAATTAAGGCTTCTATTACCTCTTTCCAACAGCCTTTATCATCTGTAATTGTTATGGTATGAATTCCTGGAGATACATTATCAAATGTTCCGTTTGTGATTGGCTCCGCATTATCCAAACTATACCAAAATATAATTTCTGGAATATTCGATGTTGCAATTGCAACTATTTGGTGCGAATTAGAAAATGCATTTGTAGTTACATTTGCATTAAAATTATCTGGAACACCCGATGCAATGATTGTTTGAGAAACAAAATTTATACATTCAAAATCTATTGGGCCAGAAACCGTAACGGTATACTCTCCTGCTTGAGTAATTGTTAAATTTTGGTTAGTAGCTCCAATAATTACCACTCCGTTTAATGCCCATTGATAGTTATATGAAGCTGCTGCTTCTGGACCAGCTGTTGCAGTTAATACTGGTAAGCTATTATTTGTTAATGGCACTCCATTTTCATCTATACATAATACATCACTTCCTGAAATAGTTACTTCAGGTACTGGCACATAAATTTCAAAAGAAACAATCGTATAACATCCTGTACCGTTGGTTACTGGGTTTATACCTGTTCCGTCATTTACAACACTAATATATATTGTTTGTGGATTAGCGATATTAGTATACGCTGTGGGGACTGTTATGGCATTAACTCCAGCTGCAGCATCATCAATGCTTGTATAATAGTTTGCAGAAACTCCTAGCTCAACAGCTGGACCTGTACCAGTTAAAATTTGAGTTTCCCATTGTGTCAAATTAAATTCTGCTACTTGCTCTCCGATAGAACCTGAGCCATCAACATTTCCATCACATTCCAATAGTATTCCTAAATTTGAAGCTATATCAGCAGTACTCAACGGGGTAGGATTTGGATTTACATGTAATTTCACGATAGCTATAGCATAACATCCTGTTTCAGGATTAAACACTCTAGCGAAAATGGATTGTGGGTTTTCGGAATTTGTAAAATTCTCTGGATTTACAATTAAACTTGCTCCAGATCCTGATTCTGCATCTGCTAGATTTTCATAAAATGATACTTCTACACCTGAAGCACCATTAGTAATCGCCTGTATATAATTTAATAAATTAAAAGTGTAAAATCCATTATCAGTATCATCATCACATACTTCAACTGGGGTATAATTAGCGATAGGCAATAAATTCACGAGTAAAGTTATCGGTTTTACAGCTTCACAACCTGTAGTATTATCGATTACACTGGCATAGATTATTTGATTTGGAGTACTTATATTTTGATATGCATTTGGGTTCGCTATTATTGTTGTAGGATCAGGATTTCCAGATGCATCTAAAGCAGTATAATAATTTATTGTATAGTTTGAAATATTACCCCCATTAGCAATAATTAGCGCTAGTAAATCGGTTATTTCAAATGAAGGCAAATCAAATGCTACAAATCCGTCTGAACTCCCTACATCTTCACATAAATCATATACTAAGTCGTTAAGTGGTAATTCAGGACTATCAATAACCCTTAATTCCAATTCTACAATACGATAACAATTAATTGTAATCAAATCTACCCTAGCAAATACTGTTTGATTATAGGCATTAATATTAAAATACGGACTAGTTAGTTGTGCGTTTACAATTCCTTGATTTGCTTCTGCAAGAGTTTCATAAAATGCAACAACAACATTTGTTGCTCCGTTTGTAATTTCATTTATAGTCACAGAATTGTGCAACGTAAAAAAGTAAAAACCATCATTATCATCATCACATTCAGCTAATGGTGTAGGGGGATTTGTTACTATTGACACTACAGTAATCGTAAAATTGGTAGTAGAATAACAACCTGTTACATCATCTTGAGCACGAACATAAATAGTTTGTACTGATAAAGGTGGTGTTGGATTTATATTTAAATAAGCAGTATCATTTACTATTTGAGACACTCCAGTAGTAGCATTAGCTAAGGTTTCATAAAAAGTTACCGTAATCCCTGTTTGGTTTCCTATAATTGCTGCAATATTATCTGTTAAATTATGTGGCATAATCCCATCTATCACTGTATCATTTTCACAAACGGGAGCCATATTCATGTTGTCATTAACTTGAGGAGGTAAAGGATCAGTCAATACTACATCGATATCTTCTACTGAGGTACAACCAACATTTGTTACAGTAATATTATTATAGGCTCCAGCAGATAAGCCAGTAATTGTTCCTACATTTGCTACAACTACCATAATGCTTGTTTGTGATATTGCATTTACATCTTCATAATCGATCATATAAGTAGCATCAGGCAAATTAAATGTAGATAATACAATACTTCCATCCGCTCCATTACAGCTAGTTGGATTACTAGTTGAAATTATGGCTAATATTGACGGAATAGGATCAGATAAAATCACATCAATATCTTCTATAGAAGTACAACTAAGATATGTTACTGTTATATTATTATAGGTACCTGCTGATAAACCTGAAATTATTCCAACATTGGCTACAACAACTATTGTATCTGTTTGGGGTGTTGCAGTGGCGTCTTCATAATTTATGGTAAAAGTACCATCTGGTAAATTAGCAGTAGATAAGGTAATAAATCCATCTGTTCCGTTACACATAGTTGGATTACTAGTTGAAATTATGGCTATTATTGCTGGTTGTGGATCTATCAAAACAACATCTATATCCTCAACTGATGTACAGCTAATAAATGTTACCGTAATATTGTTAAATGTTCCTTCAGACAAGCCAGAAATCACCCCAACATTTCCAACAACAACCATTGTTTCTGTTTGAGGAGTTGCAGTTGCATCTTCATAATTTATGGTGTAACTTCCATCTGGCAAATTAGCCGTAGATAAGGTTATACTACCATCGCTTCCATCGCAAAAAGTAGGGTTACTCGTTGAGATTATTGCTATTATTGATGGTAAAGGGTCTGTTAATACAACGTCAATATCTTCTACTGAAGTACAACTGATAAATGTCACCGTAATATTATTATATGTTCCTTCTGACAAGCCAGAAATCACCCCAACATTCCCAACAACCACTATTGTTTCTGTTTGCAGTGTTCCTGTGGCATCTTCATAATTAATAGGATAGGTTCCGTCAGGTAAATTAGATGTTGATAAGGTTATACTACCGTCCGTTCCCTCACATATTGTAGGGTTGTTTGTTGCAATTATTGCAATTATTGATGGTAATGGATCAAATAATTGTAAATCAACATTATCAATGGAAGTACAGTTTATATACATTACTATAATATTATTATATACACCTTCTAGTAAGCCAGAAATTGTCCCAACATTCCCCACAACAACCATGGTAGCTGTTTGGGGAGTTGCCGTTGCATCTTCATAATTAATGGTATAACTTCCATCGGATAAATTTGATGTTGTTAAGGTTATGCTACCATCGTTCCCTTCACATGTTGTTGGATTAGTAGTCGAATTAATCGTTAATGTTGGTAATGGAGGGTCTGTTAATACGACATCTACATCTTCAATGGAAGTACAATTATTATTGGTAACTGTAATATTATTATATGTTCCTGCAAATAACCCTGAGATTACACCAACATTCCCTACAACCACCATTGTTGCAGTTTGAGGAGTCGCTGTTATATCTTCATAATTAATAGTATAACTTCCATCTGATAAATTTGAAGTTGTTAAAGAAATACTACCATTATTACCTGAACATGTTCCTGGGTCAATAGTTGAATTGAATGCTAATGTCGGTGGTAATGGATCGGTTAATACCACATCAACATCTTCTATTGAGATACAACCTAAATTTGTTACAGTAATATTGTTATACGTTCCCGCTGATAAGCCAGAAATAGTCCCTACATTTCCTATAACGACCATTGTTGCTGTTTGAGGGGTTGCAGTTACATCTTCATAATTAATAGTATAACTTCCGTCGGGCAAATTAAATGTAGATAATACAATAATTCCCTCACTACCTAAACAAGTTGTTGGGTTACTACTGTAATTAGTCGCTAATATTGGTGTATTATTTATAGATACTAATACATTACTTACATCGTCTATACAAGGAGGAATTCCAACTATCGTATACGTAAAAGTTGCTGTTGTAGCTCCAGACGATGGGGTATAAATCCCTGAGTTAGGGTTAAATGTCCCTCCAAAACCAGAGGTTTGTACCCATATACCTCCCGATTGTTCTCCTGCAATTAAATCGATTAAATGAATTGCTGATGTTGCTGTGTCACAAGTTACAAAGCTTCCATCAGTTCCTGCGTAGGGTTTTAAATTTGCTATTATTGTTAAGGTATCTGTTAAAGCCAAATTACAAGCTGTTGCTCCCGCTCCAATTTGAATATCGCTTAAGTCAATGGTTTGATTAGATGTTGCTGCTAATATGGTTATAATACCATTTCCTGAGCCGTCTAAAATAATTGTTTGTGTAGTAGCTCCCCCATCCAAACTGTAAGTAACTACTGCACTTGGAGTACCCACTATGGCAAAAATAGCATCATCCTCAGTACAAATAGGTCCGTTACTCGTTAAACTTGTCAGTACTGGATTAGGGTTTACTACCACAGTTTCCGTATTTGTTATAACAATAGTACAACCACTTATTACTATATTACTTAATGTAATTGTTGTATTTACTGTTACTCCAGATACTGTTACTGTTCCATTTCCTGCGCCATCCAAAACAACTGTTGTTGTTGCTCCTCCATTGATATCATAGCTTACCGTTGCATTTGGAGTCCCTACCAAGGTAAACACAGCATCTCCTCCGGAACATACCGGAGAAATCGTTGATAAAGATGTTAAAACTGGATTAGTCGTTACAACTACTGTTGCCGTATTTGTTAAAATGGTATTACAGCCACTTAATACTATATCACTCAATGTGATTATGGTATTTGAAGTTACTCCAGATACTGTTACTATGCCGTTTCCCACGCCATCCAAAACAACTGCTGTTGATGCTCCTCCGTTTATATCATAGTTTACTGTTGCGTTTGGTGTTCCTACAAGAGTAAAAACTGCATCTGCCCCTGAACATACAGGAGTAGTGGCTGATAAAGATGTTAAAACTGGGTTTGTCGTTACGACTACGGTTTCGGTATTTGTTAAAACAGTATTACAACCACTTAATGCTATATCACTCAATGTGATTATAGTGTTTGCTGTTACTCCTGATACTGTTACTGTACCATTTCCTGCAGCACTTAAAACAACTGTTGTTGTTGCTCCTCCGTTTATTGCATAGCTTACTGTTGCATTTGGTGTTCCTACAAGGGTAAATACAGCATCTGACCCTGAACATATAGGAGAAGTAGTTGAAAGAGTGGTAAAAACTGGTATAGTATTAACCACTACTGTTGCTGTATTTGTTAAAACAGTATTACAGCCGCTTAATGCTATATCACTTAGGGTAATTATAGAGTTTGCTGTTACTCCAGATACTGTTACTGTTCCACTTCCTGCTCCATCCAAAACAACTGTTGTTGATGCTCCTCCGTTTATGTCATAAGTAACGGTTGCAGTTGGCGTTCCTACAAGAGTAAATACTGCATCTCCTCCTGAACACACAGGTGTTGTTGGAGTTAGAGATGTTAGCAGTGGGCTTCCAACAACCACTACCGTAGTCGTATTTGTTAAAGCAGTATTACAACCACTTAGTGCTATATCACTTAGGGTGATTATTGTGTTTGCGATTACTCCAGATACTGTTACTGTTCCACTTCCTGCTCCATCCAAAACAACTGTTGTTGATGCCCCTCCATTGATATCATAGCTCACCGTTGCATTTGGTGTTCCTACCAATGTAAAAACCGCATCTGCCCCAGAACAAATGGGAGTTGTAGCTGACAAAGAGGTTAAAACTGGATTTGCAGTTACGACTACAGTTGTAGTATTTGTTAATGCTGTATCACAGCCATTTATAGCAATATTGCTTAATGTAATTATTGTATTTACTGTTACTCCTGATACTGTCACTGTTCCGTTTCCTGCGCCATCCAATACAACTGTTGTTGTTACTCCTCCGTTTATTGCATAGCTTACTGTTGCATTTGGTGTTCCTACAAGGGTAAACACCGCATCTGCTCCTGAACATACAGGAGTCGTTGTTGATAAAGAGGTTAATGTAGCTCCTGCAGTAGCGTTTAAAGTTATATTTTCTGGAGAACAACTTGGCGTACTGGTATCAATATTAGAATAAGTACCGCCAGCTAAACCTGTAATTTGAATAACACCTAAGGCATCGGAAGTCATAGTTACCGATTGCGGAGCTGGATCATTATAGGTAATCGTATATGAGGTATTTGGTGTTAATAATGATATTGCAATAATTCCATCAGTTGCTCCACAACTAGTCGGATCCATCCCTTGAGCAATAGGACAACAATCAGTTGAGCCAGCTCCAGCGTTTCCAATGTTCGTTTGTGTTAGCGTTATAAAACCTGCTGCCCCATCAAAATTTGTAATTAAAAACATGTAAAACTCTCCAACTTGAGCATTAGGAATCGTTGCTGTTTCTGTAGGGTCTGAACTATAACTACAATCGACTGCAGTACCTGTACAATTATGATCTCCAGTACAATTACCGGTTGTAAAATCAACACAAGCTGAAGATACATCCGGGAATGGACCCCATACTACATAATCAACATCCAATCCTGTTCCTGTTCCTCCAGTTCCTGTAGTTTGTGAAATATCAATTATAATATCACCTGCTATACCTATTTCAATAAAATACCAAGCTGGATTTGGTGCTGATCCTAAACATGAATTTGAAACAACAACATTAGGAGCATCTGGAACACAATCAGTATTTGCTGTATTCGGAAACTCTAAAGCTCCAGAATCTGCACAAAAAGCTCCAGACCCTCCACAAACAGAATTAGGTGGAGCTGCAGGCGGGGAACCCGGGCTAGTAACACATGAAACTGCTGCCTCCCATCCAGATAGGTTGAACGATCCATCAGATACAAAAACAATTGTTATACACCCTCCGGCTCCACTAGAAGTATACTGAGTAACATCACATGCTGAGTCTTCAGTTATCGTACCTAAAAGCCCCCCAGAGGTATCCATTCCATTATAAAGAACCAAAAAGTCAAATGACCCTCCTTCAATAGTAATCGTCGTAAAGTCTAACGCTATAAAATTCCCTGCGACATCAGGGCAAATTGTTATTTCATAATTTTCATTTGAAGAATAATTACCCCCAAGCCCCCCAGAGTCGACGAATACATCAGAACATGTACTAACCGTACCACCTGTGGAAATATTTATTTGCCCATTTGCCACAAAGGAAAATAGTAATACGATTAACAATAGTAGTCTTTTCTTCATCGTTTATTTTGAATACATTAATTTAAAGCGTTTATCGATATAATATAGTGTGTATTACCAATTCGATACATTTTTTTTGACTTTGAGCTCATTGGGAAATTATACTTTAAGGGATTAAAAGTATATGGGTTATAGTAGGTATCTGTAAACAGGTTTTTATTGTATTTATCATTTAGCCCTAAATCAGAAATTAATTCGAATTTCTTACCCGCATATTCTGGCCGATATTCCACAACATACTTTTCATTCAAAAAAGTAGTTATCAAATTCAACCTATGTGGACTAACATTATAAACTAATTGATTTGCATTTTTTTGAAAGACTTCAATAACAAATGCTTTTATTTCGTCATTTGTAAAGTTATTTTTTACTTGATTTTGAGAAAAAGAGCTTGCGGAAAATACTATCGCAAAAGCTAAACTTAGGTACTTAAAATGTTTTCTATGAAGAAGATAACAAGCCATCTCAATTATTTATCATCGATAATTTTTAAAAAAATCGACTTTATTAATAAATACTTGAAGAATAAAATGTAAGTAGCTGATTACCAATACCAAGATACGAATTATTACACTAAAAAACAATTCGTTTATTTCAATTAAAAAATAATCCCCTGAAGTAGAATTCAATATAATTGATTCGTCTTTTCCTAAACAAAAAAAGCCTCACATATGTGAGGCTTTTTTTGTTTATAAATTAATAATTTGTTTATCGTTTTATAGAGAAGTGAGACTTATACTCCTTTTGAGTACTGTCTGCTCCTTCTATATAAATAATCTTAAACCAGTAATCTGTCGCTGGCATTTGACTACCATTATAAGTACCATCCCAACCTGCTCCATCAGGATCCAATTGCTTTAATAACTTACCAAAACGATCAAAGATATAAATCTGTGATATTGGAATTCCTTCCTGACCTATAA
>Ga0209292_1000519_pt1 | contig 50399 bp, 44 predicted proteins | sample GOMGulsemesocosm_2_FD_184634 | JGI IMG/M metagenome (GOLD analysis project Ga0209292, IMG submission 184634) | Methane-oxidizing microbial communities from mesocosms in the Gulf of Mexico - GOM9C Gulf of Mexico (SPAdes) (version 2) | ecosystem: Environmental > Aquatic > Marine > Cold seeps... | reverse complement strand
TGGCGCTCCATTGAGGCGTATTCGAGGAAGGCACTGGTCATTTCTTCCATATTGGTTAGCTCACTATCCATACGAATAAGATAACTGTTTTTTTTCTCTAGTGTTTTGCTATCAAGTGCGGCTTCTAAACCAAAACGAAGGCAGGCGATGGGTGTGCGTATGTCATGGGATAAACTGCGCGCTAAAATCTTATTATCTGCGACTAATTTCTCAATTTGACTAGCCATATTATTAAAGCTTTTTTCTAACATTTTTATGTAAGAAAATCGACTAGGTGTAATGCGCACATTGAGCTGACCTTCACCAATTTTTGCAGCGGCATTATTTAATAAGAATAACCGTCGACTTAACGGAAATACCCATAAAATTAATATACCGCATATGCTCAGGTACAAGGCTATGGTTAAAATAATATTGAAAGATTGACTTTCCTCTTGCTCTAAGGGGAAGTTTATTTGTAATAAGTAACTGGGGTGTTGCTCAATATTTTTCAGTAAATATTGATCATTTTGTGAAGCAAGCAACAACCCACCATTATTATCAAGTTGAGCCAACAATGCTGCAGGTAAAGCAACATCATCACTTAATACAAGTTGGCTATTAATTTTATATAGCTGCTGAAATTGGCGTACGGAGTCGGTAAGTAATTTTTCAGATTGCTTATTCAACTGTTGAGTTAAGCCTTGCGCTAATTGGCGATATAATAATGTACGCTGATTTTCTTGATTAGGTTGCTGCTCAGAAGATGCATGTTCAGCAAGTTTATCTAACCCCCAACCGATGAAAAACAATGAGCCAAGTACAGTAAAAATAATGCTTAAGTATAAACCTCGCATTACTGGTTTTTATCCTTTGGACTATTTGAGCTAGTTTCTTGTTCGTTATCGCTAGTCCACGCATCGCTAACGAATAAGTAGCCTTTTCCCCAAACTGTTTTAAACTTTTTAGGTCTTTGAGGGTCATCATTAAATACTTTTCTTAAACTTGATAGCATCACATCAAAGCGTCTATCTTGGCCGTCATATTCACGTTTTTTTAAGGCGATAAAAACAGAGTCTCTATCAACAACATTACCAGCATGCTCTGCTAGAAAAGTTAAAAAATTAAATAAACTTGAAGAAAGTTGTATTTCTTCACCTTGGTAGATGACTCGCTTAGCTTCTTTGTTGATGGTTAGTTCACCAAAGGTTAAGGTGTTATTCACTGGAGAGTTATGCAGTAAGTTTGATAGTTGCCTATTGATTCTGGCAAGCAAAGCTCTTGGTCTAACGGGTTTAATCACGTAATCATTAGCGCCTGCTTCAAGACCGATCACTTCATCAAATTCATCAGCTCTGGCTGTTAGCATTATAATAGGTACCTGACAATGTTGACGAATAAGGCGACAAACCTCAATGCCGTTTAAGCCGGGTAACATTACATCGAGCAGCACTAAATCAATATCGTTTGTTTTTATTTTATCTAAAACTAGATCGCCGCGTTCAACATGAATAACATTAAAATCTTGTTCTGTTAGGTATTCACTTACCCAATCAGCTAAGCTAATGTCATCTTCAACCAATAAAATAGTACGCATAATATTACCTTTGATTTAATCTTTACTTTTGACTCTATACTATTAAAACAAGCGCCAACGACGTCTTGTTGTTGTTTTTTTATGTACCCAACTGACCACAATCTCTGTTTCAGCAACCACTTGTTTACCTTTTAAAGAGCGCAACTGATAGGTTAAATTATCGCTTGACTCAAATGCTACGCTGGCCTGTCCTTTTTTGCTTTTTGGCCAACATATTAACTGTTTTTGAGTATCAGCTTTCTTTGTATTTATTTGATATAGACAAAGTGCTTGCTCTGTCGGTTTTTGCCATTGTACTGTTATGGTTGCAAAGCAATCTCGCCCTTGGCGCAGTGTTACACATTGCTGAGGTTGTACGCTAAAGGCCATTTTAGTAGATAAAGTTGTTTTTTCGTCTGCGTGTACAGACGATATAAAAAAGCTACATAAACTATAAACAAGCAGAGCAATTCCTTTGCAAACGCTAGAATACATAAAGTACCCCAATCATAAGTTGCGTTAACTTATTTCTGTCAACCAAAGGGCTCTTTTTAATATGGTTGGAATATATGCTTTGGGTTAGCCCAGCATTAAAAGACCAGCTTTGCGATAAAGGATATTGTGCATACACTTCCAGTTGTGCTCTAAAGCCACTATCGGCGTTATAAAGCGCTCTATTATTGGTTACTTCATCAGCATCAATGCCAATATAGTAATTAACAAGGGCTTGATCATAATAAGTAAGACCAGCCCCGAAATAAATATCCCAGTTACGGTAAGGTATTAAGTGGCTATAAAAACTGTCTACGATGAGCCCTGTGCTGTAGTTTCCTTGATCATTTTCACCAGTACGTGCAGCGGCAAGGTCAATGTAAAAAATTGCATTGTCAAAAAAGTGAGAATAACGTAATGCTATACCCCCGGTGAATTCACGTTCATTAAGGCCTTCTAATTGGGGGATACTCTCTTCTTGATGATTGATAATTTCAGCAGGATCAAAACCATTAATATATGGCTTTAAAATGAGATCTAGTTGCCAATCATTTTGAACAGTAACTTGGTAGCCTAGCTCCACGCCACCTAATACCGTTGAAGATCGCCTAGAGTTACTTTGTAAGAAAAAACCCTTATAAGATATATCGAGCAAAAGGCCTAATTGTAAATAGTCCCAAGGCTCTGTCTGTTCTACGTCCGCTAATATTATAGGGGTATTGACGAGTGCTAAATCCACCATAAACTGCCATTCAAAAGCATCCTTTACCACAGGGGCATTGGCATTGCTTGTTAAGCTGCTTTGTTCTTGGTCAGCATAACTTGCTGAGGCTGTGGTGAAACACAAAAGGGCAAGCAAGCGAATTAACCATTGCTTTGATATAAGCACGTTAAGTATTTTGATAAACATAGTTAGTGTCAATATTCGTTACATAAATGTTACAAAGGTGTGAGTATGTTACCACAGTGGTAACGTTTATTTACTTACTCAGTGACTCGAAAATGTATAAAAAATGTAAGAAAATTAATGAGCGATTGAAAACTATCCAGCTACTCATTATTACTAATACCATCAACGTTGTTTTCTATATATACCCGTTATCATTCAAAGTGCCCTGAAACCTGCATCTTGAATGGTAACGGGTATAGGTTCACCTAAGTAATTGTTAAAAATTCATTTTTAAACCAATATAGGGAAATACACCCATATCTTCTTCGCCGCTAACAGTGAATTTAGTTGGACTGTCACCATCTTCAGGTTCATAGTAATAACCTGAAATATTGTCTTGTGCCATGGCATTGATAATGGCAAATGTCCACTGGGCATCGTATCCCCAGTAAAGGGTTTTATATTTCGCTTCTAAGTCGAGGCGATGGTATACCGGTAAGTCTTTTGAGTTAACGTCACCATAATTAGGTAAATAATGCTCTTCATAATCCGGGTTTGCTCGCAGACCGGTAATTGGCGTGTACTTTGCACCGCTACGTAAAGTAAAGCGTAAGCCAAAGTCCCAACGTTCATTGAGTTGATAATTGGCCACTACATTGGCAACTAATGGTGTATCAAGGTAGTAATCACGAGTGATATTGGTTAAATCATCAGTGCGGTCACTTTTAGACCAGCTTAATGATGCCCAACCGAACCAGCCATTTTGTCGCTCTCGTCTTACTAGCCATTCTACGCCGTGCGCGGTGCCTGAAGTATCCGCAGTGTAATGAAGGTCTTCGCCGGTAATAGGGTTAATAGTAAGCTCGTCCGTTGAACGAGGTAAATCAGACAAGGACTTGTGGTAAATATCGATTGATGTAAACCATAAATCATTAACATCATATTCAAAACCAAGGGAGTAGTGCGTCGCTTTAGGGGGTTTTATTTTAGGATTACCAAGCTTTTTTATCGCGGTATCAATATCAGGAAAGCGGCTATAGGTACCTGCCTTGGCTTTAATGGTTAAGCTATCACTTGCTACCCAGTTAAGAGAAAGCCTAGGATGAATAAAGCTTTGCTCGGTATAGTCATTACGCTCACCTCGAACACCGAGTATTAATTGCCAGTTAGTGTTTATATCCCATGTTTCATCAAGGTAAACAGCGATATTTTGATTAGTTAGTGAGGTGTTATCTTGAATGCGCTCTCCTTTATGTTGTCGGCAATCGCTATCAAACTCGGTGCAATAGTAAGGGATAATATCAAAACTGTAATCGGCTTCGGTTTTGCTGTAATCAATACCAAAGCCTAGTTTGTGATCTTCTAACCAAGCCAATTGATAGAAAAACCTGAGGTTATAGCTTTCTTCATCGACATTAACAAACTGAGCATCACCAAACTTCTCGTTTGTTTGATTCAAATTATGCCCTAGCACTAAATGCATCATTTTGTGATCATCACCATAGTATTGCCATGAGATGTTTTGGCTATCAAAGCGAGTGGAAATTTTTAAATCGCCAATGCTATCAGGGTCAATTCTTCCTTCTTCAGAATTCTCTGAGATATTTACACCGCCAACATCACTCGCGCCAGAAGCGCTAAAGGTAAGCTTGTGAGCATCGCCAAGCAGCCATTGATATTTTGCTTGGTAATCATCGCTAACAGGGGCTTTAAAAATAGTATAGCCTTCGTCTTCTTCACCCTCAGATAAAAATAAATGAATTTGACTGCGACGATAGGAAGCATAGAAAGCAGTATTTTCAGTCACTGAGCCTTCTACCATTACGCCACTTTTTAGCATGCTTAAATCGATTGTTGTTTCAATATTTTGATGGCGAGGGTCGCGAAGTTTTACATCAAAAACTCCGCCCGTAGCATCACCATACTCACTGCCAAATGCTGCGGGATGTAAGCTAAAATCACGAATGAGGTTTTCATTAAAAATGCTGTCGCCAAATAAATGGAAAAGGTAACCTGCAGGCATGTCATCAATAAAAAAAGCATTATCGTCAGGAGAAGAGCCGCGCACTGCGGGTGAGCCGGTATCGCCACCTGCGTATACAATACCGGGTAAACTATAAACAGCACTGAGGGGATCATTACCAACACCTGCAACACTCATTAGCTGTTGAGTCTCTTCTGTCATTTCACTATTGGCTTGATTTCGTCTGCCAATAATTTGGATGACTTCTTCTTGCGTGACTGTTTCTGCTGAAGTGCCTGGCGGTGTCTGTGTGTCAGAGAGAGCTAATGGCGTATATAAACTACAAATAACAGCACTTGCTACAGCGGTTAAAAAAGATCTTTTACGATTGGGTGGTTTTATTCCTAATGATGTCATGGTGAGTCCTGTCGTTTTACTGGTTACATTTTTGTTACGCTTATTGTGCGAATTAATTGTGTTCAATTCAGTAACTGAAATGTGCAAAACTGTCGGATTTTGTCAGAAAGTGTAAGTTGTCGGCTTTAAATTATTTCAATAGATTAGTTGATAGGGTTCTTTTGTGAAGGATGAGCTATGTGCATTTTTTAATTTTGGGTTTGTCCTTAAAAACAGTTATTTTGTAAGTCACTAAATGCTTGCATAACTTCTGTTTTAGTATTCATCACAAAAGGGCCACCACGTACTACAGGCTCATTCAATGGGGCGGCTGAAATAAGTAAAAAACTAGTATCTGTAAGGCAACTAATATTAACGTTAGTACCGTCGGTTAGAATGCCTAACTGATTTTCGTTGAGTTTCTTTTTAGTTTTTCCTATATCTATACGACCAAAAATCACATAAATAAAAGCATTATCTCCTATTGTGATATTTTGCTCAAAGCTAGCATTTTTGGGTAGGGTAATTTGCAAATAGGTTGGCTTTACATAGTTATTAACGATGACTCCGGCTGTGCCATTGTTAGTCTTACCTGATATTACCTTTATTTCACCACCATCATCGCGTGTTTCTATGGTAATTTTTTCCGCTGAAAACTCTTGATAACAAGGTGCGGTCATTTTGTGTTCTTTAGGTAAATTAACCCAAAGTTGCAACCCCTTTAATAAACCTGATTCTTGTTCAGGCACTTCAGAATGTACTATGCCACGACCAGCAGTCATCCACTGAACACCATTGGCTGAGATAACTCCTTCATTGCCAACATTGTCTTTATGGCGCATATGACCTGCTAGCATATAAGTTACGGTTTCAAAGCCGCGGTGAGGATGACTTGGAAAGCCACCCGTAAACTCTTGTAACTTATCTGATTGGAATACATCGAGTAGCAAGAAAGGGTCTAACATGGTTAATTCATTATGACCAATTAACCGTGTTAGTTGAACACCAGCACCATCAGAGCAAGGTTGACCGGAAGTAACCAAGGCCAGTTCTCTATCATTTTGCGTAATCTGATGGTTTTTGTTCATATGCAAGTCCCTAACGAGTTAACGTTATACCAAATCGGATAAGTTTCTTCCCAGCTCTGAGCTATATTTGGAGAACAAACTTAATTGAATTGGTATTACTGTTTTACCCCTTCAATATGTAGCTCTAGTTGCACATGAGTAGAGGCTGGACCTAAGTTCATTTTTATTGCAAAATCAGTTAACGCGATGGCGGTAGTGCCACTAAAACCTGCACGATAGCCCCCCCAAGGGTCTTTACCTTCACCAATCGCTTGTGCATCAATAGTGATCGTTTTACTAACACCGTGTAGCGTTAATAAACCTGTTACAGTTAATTGGCCATCCGCTTTTTCTGTCACTGATGAGCTGACAAATTTAGCGTTAGAAAAAGCACTTACATCAAGAAAATCATCACTCTTTAAATGCTTATCACGCTCAGCATGATTAGAATTAATACTATTGGTATCGATATTAACTTCAATTTTTGAAGCTGAGACATTCGCAGGATCATAGCTAAATTTACCGCCAAACTTATCGAAGCGCCCAGTTAACCAACTATAGCCTAGGTGCTTTATTTTAAAGTTGATTGATGCATGTGCACCTTTGTTATCAATAACATAGTCGGCCGCATTTACAGCAGGCATAAACATTGCGCCAGTAAGTAAGGATGTTATGGCTAGTTTAGTCATCGTTTTTTTCATCAAGTATTCTCCATTTTAATTATTGGTTAATTCATTCTATTTTGGCGTTTGCCAATCATTCTGTTTAAGGTGTTGTCTTTATCAATAAAGTGATGTTTAAGTGCGGCTACTGCATGTAATAGAGAAAATGTTATTAGTAGGTATGCTAACCATTTATGAATTAGGCCAGCTAAATCTTCTTGGTTTTCAATAAAAGAGCCAAAGCCAGGTATTACAAAAAATTCAAAGACTTCAATACCACGATTATCTGCAGTTGAAATTAGATAGCCAGTTATCATGATAATAAATGTTAGTGTGTAGAGTGCTGAATGCGCCAATTTACCTGCTTTACGCTCTAAACTACTATGGCTAGTTAAATGTTCTGGCGTTAGTTGTTTATAGCGCCATATTAATCTAACAACCATAAAAATAAACAGTAACACACCAACACTTTTATGTAATTCAGGTGCTGTTTTATACCACTCATGGTAATAGGTCAAATCAACCATGTAATAACCTAAACCAAACAAACTCATGATACTTAGTGCTGATAGCCAATGAAAAAAAATGCTTACATAGCCGTAGTTGATTTGTGTATTTTTCATTGTGTTGTTCCGCCACATATAAAAGTTGTACTTCATTAATATGCAGTAGTATGACAGCTAATTGGTAAATTAATATTGAACCTTTATTTATAAGTTGTTAACTTTTACTTAATATGTGTAGTTGTAAAAATTAGCGTGGGTATAGTTGATGACTCTTGAACAATTAAAAATGTTAAAGCAAGTAGCAGAGCTTGGTAGCCTTAAAAGTGCCAGCGCAAAGCTTTTTAAAACACAACCAGCTATTAGCCAAGGTATTAAGCAATTAGAGGCGCAATTAGGATTGCAGCTATTTAATCGCCAAGGTTACCGTTTATCATTAACCAGTAATGGTAAACAAATTTATCAGCATGCTTTGCGTTTGCTTAATGAAGCCGAGGCTATAAAACAGTTGGCCACTTTTCTCACCGCGGGTAATGAGGCAAGTATAACGATAGCGATAGAAGCGTCTTATGATTTAAAGAAAATATTGCCAGTATTAGAAATGACACAAAGTGAGTTTCCGCATACGCAAATAATTTTGAAACAAGAATATATTAATGGTGCACTAGAGGCGGTAAAGTCTGGACAAGCCGATTTAGCATTAACCACTATTGATAACTTAGCATTGCAATCTGGACAGTTTGAAGCAAATAAGCTTTATCAAGGTTATTTATGTAACGTTGCAGCACCTCGGTTTGTGGAGCGTCATCCAAAATTAAAATCAGTGAGCGAGTTAAAGGATGAATATCAAATAGTTGTACAAGACTCGGGACAAAGCAGTCAAGGCGTCAACTACAGTGTGCAAACAGGACAGCGGTGTTGGTACGTAAATGATTTTAGCACTAAAAAAACCTTGATCATGAGTGGTATTGGCTGGGGCCGTTTGCCCGATTACATGATAAAAGATGAATTAGAACAACACACTTTATCAGCACTAACTATGGACGATTTTGATACGGAAATAGCGTTGAATTATCAAGCGATAAAATTAAAGTCTAATTTATTAGGCCCTGTAGCGGAAAAACTATGGCAAAATTTAAAGCTAGTACACTTAAGTGAGTAAGCATTTTAGGTGTAAAATTATGACATTATTATGAAATGAACCATATTTATTGAGGCGTTGTCATAAAAGTGTCACGTTTGATATGCACAATAGCGTTATTAGAAATTACATTCAGACTATATATTTAAGGCATATGTATGAGCGGATACATTTTAGTTGTTGAAGATGAAACACCGATCAGGGAAATGATCACTTTTGTTTTAGAGCAAAATGGTTTTAATTCGGTTGAGGCTATTGATATTAAACAAGCTAAGGAAAAAATTGTAGAGCCTTATCCCGACTTGATTTTACTTGATTGGATGTTACCTGGTGGTAGTGGTGTTAAGCTCGCCAAAGAATTGAAACAAAATGAATATAGTCGCAATATTCCTATTATTATGCTGACGGCTCGTGCCGATGAAGATGATAAAGTAAAAGGTCTTGATGCCGGTGTTGATGATTATGTCACTAAGCCTTTTTCCCCTAAAGAACTGATTGCTCGTATTAAAGCAGTTATTCGTCGAGTATCTCCAACATCATTATCAGAAAAAGTTGAATTTCACGGTTTGAAGTTAGATCCCGTTGCTCATCATGTCACAATTAATGAAGAGCCTTTAGATTTAGGACCAACAGAGTTTCGTTTATTACATTTCTTTATGACTCACACTGAACGCGTATATTCACGTGAGCAACTGCTTGATAATGTTTGGGGCACTAATGTTTACGTAGAAGATAGAACTGTTGATGTACATATCAGACGTTTAAGAAAAGCTATTTCGGGTGCAGGGCATGAAGAGTTTATTCAAACTGTCCGCGGTGCAGGTTATCGCTTCTCTGGAAAGTTGGCGGGTAAAGTTAAAAAACTAGCGTAGTGATAATTAAAAAGATTGTAAAAATGCAACCTCAAACTCCTTGCAAGCAAGATTTTCGTTTTCATTCTGGTATTGAAGCATTACCCGATGCAGCGTTAATTTTATCTCCTAATTTAATAATAATGTCAGGAAATAAAAAAGCGCAGCGTTTGCTCGGAGTACGTTTTCCGGATGACGTTGGAAAGCAAATTGAACAGTTACTCATAGATCCAGAGTTTTCAGATTACCTTCAACAAGGTAAATTTGAAACCCCATGTTCGATTAAATCGCCAATTAATGACGAATTGCAGCTAGAAATTTCTATTATGGCGTTTGGTGGTGAGCAAGTTATTCTTATGTCTCGCGCTATTGCTAAATATCACCGCCTAAAAAAAATGCGTCGCGAATTTGTCGCTAATGTTTCTCATGAACTAAAAACTCCCTTAACGGTAGTACGTGGTTATGTGGAAATGATCCAAGAAACAGAATATTCATTAGATCCGCACTGGCATAAAGTTTTTGCTACTATCGAAGGTCAAGTAACTCGCATGGAGCGCTTAGTTGAGCAACTGTTAAGTTTATCGAAAGTTGAAAATAATCGTGATGACGAAGACATGAAGCAAGTTGATATGCCAGCGTTAGTTGAGAACTTAGTTGAAGATGCTAGATGGCTTAATCAAACTAAACAGCATGAGATTCGCACATATATTACTCAAGGTGTCGGTGTTTTTGGTATTGAAACAGAATTGAAGAGTGCTTGTGCCAATTTAATTTCCAATGCTATCGCTTATACATCAGCCAATGGCATGATTGAGGTAAGCTGGCGACGCAATGGTGATAAGGTTATTTTTAGTGTTAAAGATAATGGCGATGGTATTAAAGCAGATCAACTAAATAGACTTACTGAGCGCTTTTATCGTATAGATAAGTCGCGCTCTCGTGATACAGGAGGCTCAGGCCTAGGGTTAGCGATTGTTAAGCATGTGCTACTGCACCATAAAGCAGAGTTAGTTATCACCAGCCGAATGGGGCAGGGTAGTGAGTTTGCGATTTATTTTGATGAAGGTTTAGTGTGTTAGTGTACTGCTAAACTCACTACTCACACCTAGCAATACCATTATGATGATTTAGTAATATCTACCATTAAATCATCAGCTATATGCTCTAAAGCACTAATTAGATCATCTAGGTTATCGTCTTTCATTGCGACTTGTACTTCGGCCTTAAACATTAGTTGGCCTGTATGTGGAGCACTAGATTGTGAACTAACAAGTTTGATTAAGTTGCCACCTTGTTGGTGAATCACTGACGAAATTTCTTGCACTATACCCGCGCGGTCATTTGCGGTTAATTCTAATACTAAGTTAGTATTTACTTGTGCTAAATTTAGTTCAGCTAATTCTATTTGACAGTTTAAACCAACTATTTTTTTTAGGTCGGCAATTAGTGCTTGAGTGTTTTTCTCATCTACAGCTACTTCAATTACGCCAGCAAAAAAACTGGATAAATGGTGCAAGCTGCTAACTTGCCAATTACCTTTGTGGCGGCTAATAATTGTAGATAAAGTGTCAACAATACCTGTTCTATCAGGGCCAATACAAGAAATAACAAGATGGTTCATATGGTTTCCTTAAATGCGGTAATGGGGGAATATGATTTTTGGGTAAGAATTAAGTCTTACGAGACAATTGGCTAAGCTCTTTGTTTAGCTGATCGCTATCACCTAAGTTTAGTTCAATTAAGCGACGTAAATGGGTAACACTATCTATGTCAATCGCATTGCACTGTAAACCTGTTTCATCATTATGTTCATGTACAACAGCAATGTACATAGTCACTTCTGATTCATTATCAGATAGAAAAAAACTTAAAGTACCTAGTTTACCTTTTAGCGATTGTTCAGACTTCACTGCTGTGACTAAGGCACCATCAAGAGAAATATCATGAATAGATACCGGGTAGGTTACCTCTTCAACGGTTAGCTCTGCTTTAATTGAAAATAATACTCGGGTAAATTGTCGTCTGTTCTCCATCAAAATACGTCCATTGAAGTTGATTATCGATAAAACATACCCTTAGCATAGACTGATTTTTGCAGAATTGGTATAGAAAAAGGGTGTTAAAAATTAATATTGTAATGACTTATGCTGATAGCTAAATGACTATAATATACGAATTTCAGGTCGCTAGAGCGGTCCATGAAAAAAGTGTATCTTTTTTATTACTGATAGTTTGTTTTTAGCACTCAGTACAAATGGGTGAATCCTTTTGTACTGAGCTTATCTAATTGCTTTTAATTAGCCAATTTTTTTATATCTAATTCTATGAGGTTCAGTTGCTGCAGGGCCTAATGTTTTCTTCAACCATGCTTCATAATCAGTAAAGTTACCTTCATAGAAGTTGATTTGACCTTCATCACGGTAATCTAAGATATGAGTAGCAATTCTGTCTAAGAACCAACGGTCATGGGAAATAACCATGGCGCAACCAGGGAACTCTAATATCGCTTCTTCAAGTGCACGTAAGGTCTCAACATCAAGATCGTTGGTTGGTTCATCAAGTAGTAATACGTTACCACCGGTTTGCACAAGCTTGGCTAAATGAACACGGTTACGTTCACCACCAGATAATTCACCAATGATCTTTTGTTGATCGTTACCTTTAAAGTTAAAGCGTGAACAATAAGCACGGCTTGGGATTTCAAAAGTACCAATTTGTAAAATATCATGACCTTGAGAAATCTCTTGGTAAACTGTTTTGCTATTGTCCATGTCATCACGGAACTGATCAACACTAGCAAGTTTAACTGTTTCGCCCAGTTCAACATTTCCTGAATCTGGTTTTTCGGCACCAGACATCATTTTAAATAAGGTTGATTTACCTGCGCCGTTTGGTCCAATAATACCTACGATAGCCCCTTTAGGAACGCTAAAGCTTAAGTCATCAATGAGTACTCTATCGCCAAAGGATTTTGTTAAGTTATTAACATCGAGTACTTTATCGCCTAAACGTGGCCCAGGTGGTATATAAAGCTCATTGGTTTCATTACGTTTTTGATGATCTTGGCTATTAAGTTCTTCAAAACGCGCCATTCGGGCTTTGCTTTTTGATTGACGTGCTTTAGGGTTTGAACGTACCCATTCAAGCTCTTGCTTGATGGTTTTTTGTAGTGCGTTTTCAGTTTTTCCTTCACGTTCAAGGCGGGCATCTTTTTGTTCTAACCATGAAGAGTAGTTACCTTCATAAGGAATACCGTGTCCTCTATCAAGCTCTAGGATCCAACCAGCAACATTATCTAAGAAGTATCTATCATGGGTGATTGCTACCACAGTACCCGCGTAGTCATGTAAGAAACGCTCTAACCAAGCAACAGACTCCGCATCTAAATGGTTAGTTGGTTCATCAAGCAGTAACATATCTGGCTTTTCAAGCAATAAGCGACAAAGGGCAACACGGCGGCGTTCACCACCACTTAGCACAGCTATCTTTTGATCCCATTCTGGTAAACGTAAAGCATCAGCGGCACGTTCAAGTACGTTATCAATATTATGGCCATCGTTAGCATTAATAATATCTTCTAACTCGCCTTGCTCTTTTGCTAGCTTATCAAAGTCAGCACCTTCTTCAGCATATTCGTTATAGACTTGGTCTAAACGTGCCATGGCATTTTTAACAGTCGAAACAGCTTCTTCAACGGCCTCACGTACTGTTTGGTTTTCATCAAGCTGAGGCTCTTGTGGCAAGTAACCAATTTTAGTACCTGCTAAAGCAACGGCATCACCTTCAAATTCTTTATCAACACCAGCCATAATGCGAAGTAGGGTAGATTTACCTGAGCCATTTAAACCTAATACACCGATTTTTGCGCCAGGGAAGAATGAAAGAGAAATATCTTTTAAAATAGTACGCTTTGGTGGAACTACTTTAGAAACTCGATTCATCGACATGATGAATTTATCTGGTAGTGGCTGAGCCATGTAGATACCTTTTATTTGGGAAGAATTATAATTGCGGTTATTTTAGGTGAAAGGGCGTGGGCAAGCAAATGTGATTAAGGGATGTTTAGTTTATGCTACAAACCAGGTTTAATTTTCTAGTTAATTTATCTCTATTTATCATTTAGATTCTTTTTACGTTTTATTAATTTTTTTAAGAATATTATAAAAGCTTGACCTGTGTGTAAGACACTGGTCTATGATTAAAATAAGTAGTGAATTTTGAGAAGATTACATAGGTTCCATAATGAAAGTAAAAGCGTTTGCAGAACATTTAAATACCACTGTTGATACTGTTCGATATTATGCTCGAATTGGTTTATTGCATCCTAAAAAATCTGCTAACGGGTATAAGTATTTTTCTGATGTAGATAAGGTTCGATTAACGTTCATCTTGAATTCAAGAAGTGTGGGATTCTCTGTTTCAGATATTAAAAAAATATTGAATGAAGCTGATAATGGCCGCACAGCATGCCCTATTGTTAGAGATTTAATTCAAAAAAGATTAGAAGAAACAGAGCGTCAATTTCAAGAGATGCTGAAATTAAGGCATAAGATGAATTCAGCATTAACGTCATGGAAGGATATGGAAGATAAATTACCGACACCTCTCATGGTATGCCATTTAATAGGGCTAATGGGTAAAGAACAAAAAAAAGACAATTGTGAGATAAGTCATGAGTAGCAAAGAAACAGAGCTAGCTCTAAAAGAACAAACAACACAACTTTCCATTGAAGGTGCAGGTTGTGCTAGTTGTGTTGGAAAAATTGAAACAGCATTAAAAGCTGTAAATGGTGTTTCAAATGCGGAAATGAATTTTGCTGACAGAACTGTGCTTGTAATAGGTCAAGTGACTAGCGAGCAGTTAATAAGTGCTGTTGAAAGTGTCGGTTATAACGCCAAGGCTTTATGTGGTGACAATGAAAACGATGCCTTGGCTGAAAAAGATCAAGCCGATAAAGCTTACTACCAAAAGTTGATACGAGACACCTGGCTAGCACTTTCATTAGGCATTCCTTTAATGGCATATGGTCTTTTTATTGGTGAAATGACGGTAGAAACTGACCTTGAAAGGTTTTCATGGCTTATTGTGGGGATTGTTACTTTCATTGTTATGCACTTTTCAGGTAAACATTTTTATATAGGTGCATGGAAAAGTTTTAAAAATCATACGGCTAACATGGACACCTTAATTGCACTAGGAACAGGTACAGCATGGTTATATTCAATGGTTGTAGTCTTTTCCCCTGATATTGTTCCTTTAATGGCACGCCATGTTTATTTTGAAGCAACTGCGATGATCATCGGTTTAATTAATTTAGGTTTAGCACTTGAACTTAAAGCTAGAGGTAAAACATCAGCAGCAATTAAACGTTTGATTGGCTTACAGGCTAAAACGGCTAAGGTTATACGTGACGGAAAAGCGTTGGATATTGGCATAGAGCAAGTCTTAATTGATGATGTAGTAAAAGTTCATCCGGGTGAGAATATCCCTGTAGATGGTATTGTTATTGAAGGCCATACTTCAGTTGATGAATCTATGCTTACTGGTGAGCCAATGCCAATAGAAAAAAAGGAAGATGACAAAGTCGTTGCAGGCACGCTCAATAAGTCAGGATCTATTTTATTTAAAGCAACACGGGTTGGTAAAGATACAGCGCTAGCGCAAATCATTAATATGGTGAAACGGGCGCAAAACTCAAAGCCGCCAATAGGTCGGTTAGCTGATATTGTTTCTGCTTACTTTGTGCCTACAGTTATGATTATTTCAATTACGAGCGCACTTGTTTGGCTCAATTTTGGCCCTGATCCCGTCGTTGCTTTTGCTATGGTTTCAGCTACAACGGTACTGATAATTGCTTGCCCTTGTGCATTAGGGCTAGCAACGCCAATGTCTGTGATGGTAGGAGTGGGGAAGGCTGCAGAAGCAGGGGTACTTATTCGAAATGGCGAAGCGCTACAAACAGCGTCAAAAATTACCGTAATGATCTTAGATAAAACGGGTACCATTACTGAAGGTTCGCCGAAAATAACAGATGTTTTACTGACGGATGAGAGTGTGGGGACTATAGATGAAAAACAGGTCTTACAATTTGTCGCCAGTATTGAAAGTAATTCTGAACATCCACTTGCACAAGCGGTTGTTGAAAGCGCTGTAGCACAAAAAATTGATCTACTTAAGGTTGAAAATTTCAATGCCGTTACAGGCTACGGTGTAAAGGCAACTTGTGAAGAAAAAGAATTGCTTTTTGGTAATGAGAAGCTAATGAATGAACGTAGTATCAATATTGCTTCATACGTTGATAAAGCACAGTCATTAGCTAAAGAAGCCAAAACACCGATGTACTTTGCGATAGATAACAAGCTTGTTGCTATTATTGCGGTTGCAGATCCCATCAAAGCCGATTCTACTGAGGCGATTAAACGTCTTCAGCGTAACAATATTCGGGTGATAATGTTAACGGGTGATAATAGTGACACCGCAGCGGCTGTTGCCAAAAAAGTTGGTATTAGTGAATTCTTTGCCGACGTATTACCCCAAGATAAAGCCAATACAGTTAAAGCATTACAAAAGGAAAATGAAGTCGTCGGCATGACAGGTGACGGTATTAATGATGCACCTGCACTCGTACTTGCTGATGTAGGGTTTGCTATTGGTACCGGAACAGATGTTGCCATTGAAAGTGCAGACATCACGCTAATGAGAGGTTCATTACATGGTTTAGCTGATGGCATTGCCGTGAGTAAAGCGACCTTGCGCAATATTAAACAAAATCTTACGGGTGCATTTATCTATAATGTTGGTGGTATACCCTTTGCCGCAGGAGTGCTTTATCCATTTTTTAACATTTTACTTAATCCAGTGATTGCTGGTGCAGCGATGGCGCTTTCATCATTGACGGTAGTGACCAATGCTAATCGTTTGCGTTTTTTTAAAGCGAAAGACCACTAGGAGATAGCTTATGATTATCATTAATATAATAGGTTTAGCTCTTATTGGTACGATCATTTGGTGGTTTTGGCTCTATACCCCCAAAGAAACGCAAGTGCGTAATAATGAAATTATCATTAAAGTTAAAGACGGTGTTTATACGCCATCACACATAAAATGTGCGGTAAATGAACCTATTGTGCTGAATTTTATGCGTCATGATAAGTCGCCTTGCGCAGAGATGTTATTGATCCCTGAATTTTCCATATCAGCAGTATTAGCAGTTGATAAGTCGACAAAAGTAGCACTAACTATTCCTAAAACGGGAGAATTTGAATTTCATTGCCAGATGAAAATGTATCGAGGTGTATTAAAAGTAGAATAAGATCGGCTATAGATAATTTGAACATATGAAAGGAGACGATTATGACTGATTTAGAGCACAGAGTTGGCGTTCGAGAAAATAACTTGGTTGTTAGAAACCTTAAGTTGTCTAAGGTCACCAATAAAAATATTAATGGTCTCATTGAAGAAATAGATCAATTATTTGGTTTAGACGAGGTCTCATATAACAAAGCAGAAGAAACCATCCATTTAGCTTATGATGCCGCTAATTTGAACCTTGATGGTATTGAAGATATCATCATTAAACATAGTGTTGAACTACATGACGATTGGTGGACTCACACCAAAGAAAGTTATTACAAATATTGCGATCAAAATGTTAAAGATAACTTTGAACATGAACCTTGGAGTTGTCACAAAACACCTCCAGGAAAAGGAAATCGACATAAATGATCATATATCATGACACTAATGATCTACAAACCTTTGCTTTTTTAAAATTAAAATAAGATGGCAGTGTTTAGGGGCTATTTCGAGATTATTTAATCGCATGAATATAAAACTGATTGATGGTATCTAATGCGTGGTCAATCAAGTTATATCAAGTGAAGTATCTTTAGCCTAAGAGTGTGGGTTTAGGTATCAGTACTTTGCTAACACGGTTCATTGATAATATAACCTTATTTGGCAATGCCATTAAAAGTCGGAAGAGGTAAAGAATTACGTGGGTATTGTTTTAGTAACTTTTGTCGAATTAGTAAGGGTATACGCTATTACGTCAGTGTGCTAAATTCATTGCCCATCAGTTTATTTCTTTTATTAGGGCGAGTGTTTTGTTTGCTAAGTTAAACCGGTTAATTTTTATTTGTACTTTTCTCTTTTCAACACAACTATTTTCAGCAGAAATCACCGAACAAAAAATCAACGTTGATGTTTATGTATACCATTTAAAACCTCCTTTTATTGTTAATGATACCTATGAGCTAGGCTTATATTTTGACTTCTCAGATTATTTAAACAGTAAAAGTGATAGATATCATTTTGAAACTGTTTTTGTACCTCGCAAACGTATTGATATTATGTTGAAAAACAACAGCTTTAATGGCGTTTTACTTGGCGTTAATCCGCTATGGTTTAAAGATAAAACAGAAACTAAATACTTATGGACTAGTAACTTTTATCAGGATCAAGATGAGGTAGTATCTTTGCACGAAAAACCAATTGAGTATAATGAGGCTAATTCTCTTTCTGGTCAGGTTTTAGGAGGAGTGCGAGGTTTTTATTATTTTGGTGTTGATGAATTGGTAAGCAAAGGAGAAATTAGTCGCGTTGATACCATTGGCGAATATGAGTTGTTGCAAATGTTAATGTTTAAAAGAATTGATGTGGGGATTATCTCTCGCTCAACATTAAGTTACTTAACCAAAGCTGAAGGATGGAAAAATAAATTCCATGTATCAAAACAGCCTCATGATAAATATCAACGTCGTATATTGGTCCCGCGACAGAGTGTCGATATTTATGAAGAAATAGCGCCTATCGTTGATAATTTGGCTAGCGATCCTGAGTGGGAAAGTATATTGCAAAAATATTAATAACCTTTTAATTTTACCGTTATAACAATCTGTTACAGTTTCTCTATCACCTCATCTATACACTATGCGGCAATCGTAAAGTAAAATATTAGAGTGATGAATTAATCCATGAAATTAGTGAATAAAGTTTGTTTAGGTTTAAGTATTGTCACTATAACCGCACTACAATGGCCAATTGGATTTGCTATTGGTCAAACGGTTAAAGAGCGAGCTTTGTGTCAACAAGTAGCCGGAAATACGACTAAATTTAAATATGCAGCCGGTGGCGTAATGCGGGGGGAAAAAGCTGATGGTACCTTTAGAAGTGTTTACTATGTAGATGGATTCAAAAAAGGCATGTTATGGTCATTGAAAAACTGTTACAAGAAGAAGGGATAATCCCTTCTTCTTACAGTACCCTAATACAGCTAATACTTTCAGGTTTCAGGTTCAAGGCTTAGGCGTTAGAGCTGTAGCTAAGCGTTCAACCCAATCATCAATAACTAATTTAACACTTTCAATATTGTTATCATTATCACTGACATTTACCTCAGTTGTTTTATTACTAACAATTACGGCGACAATACCTCGGTTCGAGTTAGTATCTACGAACTCTACTTCTAAACTAGCCGCGCCAATAACGGCTTTTTGAGCCGTCGCAAGTAAATAAGCTTGCTCCCCAGCCATCATGACAATCCTAAAAGGTAACACATCCAATGGGCTTAACTCTGGATCTAATTCTTCAATATTAGTTAACGCCATTTTTATTAATAATGAGTCTTTGCTTCCTGGTTCTACAAACTCAAAGCGATCACCTACTTTATTTTTGATTTTCTGTTCAAAATAAGCGGTTAGTTTAGCTTGCTTTTTAGGGTCAATAATATTGGCTTTTTCTGTAGGATCTAACCAGATCTCTATAGGGTTAAGTGCTATTTTTTTATATTTTGTTAACTTAGTTAGTCGAAATCCTGGTTTAGTGCGGATCCAAGAATTATCAGTATTAGGGTTTTTTTTAAAAAAACGGTAATCTTTTAAAAATCCTGATTTAAATTTTGGTTGTTCTAAGCGGTTAGCACAGCCTGTCACTAGCAGGCTAGTCAATATGATAGGGAGTAATAGTTTCACATTAGTAACTTTAAAAATTATGGAGGTTAATTTACCCTAGTGTAGGATATTTGCAGTTTTACGTTGTAATAAATTGTACGTTAATGACTTTGAAATAACGTACAACTTATTAAGTACAATAATTAGGAATGTGCTATTTCATGTGAAAGTGACGTTAATAAGTTAACTACTTCTACACTGGCACTTTCCATTACCGATAAATCCTTAACCGTTTGCGCCATATCACCTGCTTGCATTGCTTTTAACGCATTTAACCCATAGCTATGAACTTGTGAATGAGGAGCGTCAAGTTGCTTAAATGCGTTATAGCTTGAATACTTTTCAGAACCTTCACCACTAAAGTACCACTTACCTAAACGGCAATTATGATGATCAGCAAAATTTTCTACTGTTTTGTCAGACATGCCCAGCAGTACTTGATACACCTCTAACTTCCAAACCACATGATCCATTTTAACGGTTTGGATAAAGGCATCAGCTGTTGAGTTGCTAATAACAGAATACATTTTTTTTGAAACTGATACGATATTGTCGGCAGTAGTTTCTATTGTTGCAGTGCTATCATTTATTTCACTGCTTTTTTCACCCACATGGTGTATCCCTGTAATAACCTGCTCCATTTGCTGATTAACTTGCTCTATTAGAGTAGATATTTCATTTGACGCTTCAGCTGAGCGTTGAGCTAAAGTTCTTACTTCATCAGCAACAACGGCAAAACCTCGACCTTGCTCTCCCGCTCGGGCAGCTTCAATAGCTGCATTTAAAGCAAGTAAGTTAGTTTGATCAGATATACCTTTGATTATATTTACAAAGTCATTAATCCCTGATGTTGCGGACTTTAGATTATCAACTGATGTTGTAGCAACTTGGCTATCATGACTAATTTTTTCAGTAGCGACTATGGTTGATGCTAACATTGCGAGAATTTCAGTAAATAGTTCTTGTGATGATTGAAAATCGTCACGGTGAGCTATTAACTCTGTAGAAGAAGCGGCGAGTTCTTCACGGATATTATTAACTAAGTCAGATGAACTTAACCATAAATTGTTTATTTCTTCTTGATGACTGTAGCGCTCTGTATTATTAGCCATGTCTTGTGCTAATTGTTGGCTTTCTTCGTTGGCACTTGTTACATCTATTTCTAATGCTAAAATTTGTTGTTTTAGTTGCTGATTCTCCATTTTTAATGCAGCAAATTCTTCTTTATTAGGGAAACCAAACATATAATAAGTACCTTAGTGTAATAAATTAACTTAGCAAAATGTAAACTTTTCCAATTATAACGAAATGTTTTCATTAAACAAATACTATTTATTGCTGCTAAGAGTATTCAAAATTAAATAATAAAATTGTATTTATGGATCTATTATTTCATCACCAGCCATTAAGCCTGAAATTACCGTGATCATGCCCTTTTTTTCTTTCCCTAATCTAACGAATCGACGTTGGATTTCACTATCAACATTAAGCCAAACAAAATCTAGTTGGCCAACATGAGCGACTTTGTTTGCAGGAATAGCTAACTGGATTTGCTCGCCTGCAGGAATTAGCATACGTGCATACATGCCAGGTAATAAATTTTCATGATAAGTAATACTTGCTTTAATTAAAAAACTTCGTGAACCCGTATTTGCGACTGGGACTATTTCTTCTATTTCACCCATCATTGTTTTATTCACGCTAGGTAATTCAATTTCTATTTTTTGCCCATTTGTTAATGTCAACGCAAGTTGCTCGCGTACTTGTGCTTCTACGCGTAAAGATAACGGGTTGTATAACGATAATAATTTTATGCCAGGTTGAGCTGTATCGCCGGGCTCGGCAAAACGGTCAATAATACGTCCATCAATTGGTGCTATCAAAGTGGCATAACTTAAGGTGGTTTTTGCTTGAGAAAAGGCCTGTTTAGCAGCGGTTAATTCAGCATGAATAGTTTGATAATTAGCACGATCTTTATCTAATTCAAATTCTGAAACTAAATTTGTTTTAAATAATTCGGCAGAGCGATCAAGGTTTTGCTTAGCTTCTTTAGCTCGTGCTTGCATCGCATTAACATTTTGTTTGGCTTGTAATACTTGTGATTGTAAGTCGCTTTGTTCTAATTGAATTAATAGGTCGCCTTTTTTTACAAGGTTACCTGCTCTACTGTTTATTTGTTCAATACGCGCTAAAATTCTAGCTGAAATAATGGTGGCTTGTTTTGCTTTAAGGCTAGCGGCAACAGGTTCAAAAATAGCCTCTTTACTGGCTACTAGGATATAGCTATTGTTTTGTTCAATCCTTGCAGCGCTTATTTTATGATTAATACTATCATTTAATGTTGGCGATATTTTTTCATTAAATGAGCCTGCAAGCCATGCCACCATTAACAAGAGAATAGTTAAGGCTACCACAGGAATAAGTATTTTTTGTACTGTGCTTTTATCTGCTTTGGTGTGAGTCATTACTATGCCTTAGCCTCAGTTGATTCGTTCATTGAGCTAGTTGTTGGGTTTTTCTTATCAGCTGTGTTGATTTGGTTTGATTGTTCATTGTCAAAAACGAATAAGTACACAATAGGAACAACAAGTAATGTAAAGATGGTTGAAGAAATTATGCCAAAAATAATGGCTATGGCTAAACCGCTAAACACGGGATCTAGCGTGATAATTAAATTACCTAACAAAGTTGTGCCTGCGGTTAAGAGGACAGGTCGCATACGCACAGCACCGGCTTGAATTAATGCTTCTTTAATCGGTTCTCCTCTATCACGTGCATGGGTAATAAATTCAATTAAAATTAATGAATTTCTCACGACTATGCCTGCTAAGGCTATCATGCCTATCATGGCGGTTGCCGTGAATAATACGGGCTCAGGGGCATTAGCTACTTCACGTTCACCAAATTGATTAAGCAAAAAGAAACCGGGCATAATACCAATAACGGTTAATGGTATGGCAGACATAATAATGCCAGATAATGCTGCTGAGCCTGTTTGTATTCTTAGTACAAGGTAAATAGCGGTAAGTGCAAAAGCAAAAGCAATGCCCATATCAATAAAAACACGTAGGGTAATACTCCATTCACCTTCACCACTCCAAGATAATGTAATGTTGTCGGGTAGTTGCCATAATTGACCGCTGCCACTGGTTAAAAAAGTACGGTTTTTCCAATCGTTTGGCTCTGCTGTTTCTATTATATTGTTAGCATTAGTATTGTTAGCATTAGTATTGTTGGTATTTACACTTTGTAAATCATTACTTAAATCATTACTTAAATCATTACTTAAATCATTACTTAAATCATTACTTAAATCAGCAATGATAGCAGCAGGTGTTCTGCCTGAAATATCAGCAGTAATATAGACGACAGGTTTTAAGTCTTTATGAAAAATAGCTTTATCATTTAGTTGTTGTACAAATTGTCCCAACTCGCCTAATGAAACAAGTGACTGTGGTGCTACATCAATGCCTTGAGGTGTAGTGTTTTGTACCACACCTGCTTGTCCCTTTATGGTTAAGCGATAAAAATCAGCGAGCGTTTCTCGTTGTTCAATCGGCAATTTTACCTTAATAGCGAGTGGTGTTGCTTCATTATCTATATGCAGGTAACCCGCAACCTTTCCCGCATTGGCTACTGCTAACACTTGGTTAATATTCGCCGTAGAAATACCCGATAAAGCGGCTTTTATTTTATCACTAACAAAGCGAAATTTTGGTTGGTCATCACCGACAGTTGAATCTACTTCAACCACATGGGGTTCTTGTTTTAATCTATGCTCAACAATTATTGCTGCTTGTTGTAATTCACTGTATTGAGTAAATTCATCACCATAAAGCTCGGCAACTAAGGTGCTAAGTACTGGTGGTCCAGGGGGGACTTCCACTACTTTAATATTTACACCATCGGCGTTAAGTGCTGCTAAGTGTTGCCGTAACCTTAAAACAATAGCATGTGATTGATGTTCCCGTGCTGTCTTATCCAGTAAAATAATGCGTAATTCAGCCAGGTAAGGTGCTTGTCGCTGATAATATTGACGAACCATACCGTTGAAATCTATTGGTGATGGCGTTCCTACGTAGCTTGCTATTGCTTTAATTTCTGGTAATTGTTGAATTTTATTTGATACAACTTTTGCCATCGCGGCAGTTTGCTCTAACGTAGAGTTTTCAGGCATATCAATAATAACTTGTAGTTCATTTTTATTATCAAAAGGTAATAACTTTAGCGGTACAAGACGCATAACGGGTAACATGGCAGCAATAATAAATAAGACTAAAACACCCCAAAGAACAAACTTGCCTTTTTTTCTATCCTCTAACAATGGTGTCAGCATTCGGCGATAAAATTGGTTGAAGCCCCGGCTTTGTTCCTTGCTTTCATTAAGTTCTGTAGTTGATTTTGGTTTGATCAATTTTGATGCTAACCAAGGGGTTACTAGAAAGGCGACCAAGGTTGAGCTGATCACACTTAAGGGAACATTAAATGCCATCGGGGCCATGTAAGGTCCCATCATGCCGGTTATATAGGCTAAGGGAATAAAAGCTAATACGATCGTTAACGTTGACATTAACAACGGCACTCTAATTTCATTAATGGCTGCCACTATTTTATCTTGCAAAGAACCACCTTTCTTTTTTAGATAGCGTTCAATATTGTCAACACCAGTGATCGGATCGTCAACCAATAAACCTAGAGATAAAATAAGCGCAAATAGGGTGACACGGTTAATGGTGTAGCCAAAGGCTAAATCTAATGACAAGGTAATGCCATAACAAATAGGGACGGCTAAGCCAACGACAACAGCGGATCGCCACCCTAAAAATACGGCAATAAATACCACAACGGTAAAGACAGCAAACGCTAAGCTAGTGGTGAGGTTGTTTACCTTTTCATTCGCGGTTTCACCATAGTCACGTAATACTTCTACATGAACATTTTGTGGAAAAATAGATTGTTGTAACACGGCTATTTTATCGTGTACCGCTTGGGCAACGGTTACGGCATTACTACCTGGCTGTTTGGCAACACTAATCGTTACAATGGGGTGATCACTATTGTTGTTTGAATAGTGTTGTTGCTGATGGCCATTGGCAAAGTCAATCCAAGTATAGCTGCTTTGTTCAGCGGGGCCATCGGTAATATTTGCAATATGCTTTAATAAAACCACGCTGCCATCAATAACTCTAACAGGTGTATTTTTTAAGGCTTCTGTATCACGAAAAACATCACCACTTTCTAGACGAAAAGATTGATTTTCTAGGCTTAGGTCACCATGGTTCTGTAAGGTATTAGAGGCTTGAATAGCCTGTAAAACATCGGCGATAGCGACTGTTCGCGCAGTCATTTGTTCTGGATCTAAGTTAACTTGTATTTCTCTTGAGCGCCCACCAACAATATTCACTTCACTGGTATTATCTATGGCTTGTAAAAATGTTGATACTTCTTCGGCTAAGCGACGCAAACCATAGTCGTCTACTGTTGTGTTATCACTGCTCCATAAACCAAGCATAATAATAGGCACATCATCAACTTCTATTGGTTTTACCCGCCAGTTGGTGACAATGGCTGGAATTTTATCTGTATTGGAGTGAAGCTTATTATAGGTATTTAGTAATGCATTTTCACGATTTTCTCCAACGTAAAATCTCAAGGTTACTACGGTTTGACTGTTATTCGTGACGGAGTAAATATGCTCAACACCATTTACCTGTGCGAGCAGTTTTTCTAAGGGAGTGGTGACCAAACGTGCTACTTGTTGCACATTAATGCCTTCAGCGTTAACCACTACATCAATCATAGGAACCACTATTTGTGGCTCTTCTTCTCGTGGCGTGTAATTTAGTGCCATCATGCCTGCTAGCATGGATAAGACTAAAATAATAAAGGGCAGCTTGCTTACTAATACTTTGCTGATCAATTTTGCAGTAAAATTAGTTGGAGTCAGCATAATTAGTGAGCAGTCCTTTTAAATATAGATTCTGAGTTAATGCCTAAATGGGGAAAATAAACTTAATCAAATCACAATAACTTAAATATCTTCACAAAATTGCTGTTGTAAAACTTCTAATAAAACCTTTATTTTTTGATTGGCAATTCGATAGTAAATAGTTTGTGATTCACGTCTTGTTGTCACTATTTCACTTTCTCTTAGTTTAGCTAAATGTTGGGAAAGCGCAGATTGTGATAATTCAACCTGCTGATTTAAATCACCAACAGTAAGCTCTTGGTTTGCTAGAGAGCATAAGATTATTAAACGATAAGGGTTGGCTAATTGCTTTAAAATTGCGGAAACGTATTGAGCATTTTCTAGTAATTCAGTTTTATCGTTTGTCATATAAGTCTCAAGGTGAACTTTAATTTGATTTAAGTCTACTCTTGATCTTTAATTTAGTAAAGGCTAATATATATTAAGTAAGATAAAGCTAAATTAGATGGTGTTAAATTAGCAATAGAGCATTCATGTTTAATTAACAATCTGGAGAATATAGTATGATGATCAATGAAGCACTTCGTTTTATCGCTGGTATTATGGTTTTAATTTCATTATTACTTGTTCCTTTTCACTCGCAAAATTGGTTATGGTTTACTGCTTTTATTAGAATAAACTTATTGCAATCATCAATCACTAAATGGTGTTTAATGATGACAATCTTGAAGAAACTTGGCTTGAAAGACAGTAATGCTAGCTGTAGTGATTAGCGGTCCATTAGTAAAACGCTATACCGTATTAGGTATGAAAATTAGATCTGAAATGAATGAGAATAATTAAGGAATGCCTATGTTAAAAACGATACCTGAAGTGATTGCTCAAGCGAGACAGTCTCTTAAAACTATTACTGCGGCAGAAGCTGCTATTAAATGTAAAGCGGAAAATGGCTTGATTATTGATGTTAGAGAGCCGGCGGAATTTGCTGAAAAGTCGGGTGAAAATACCATCAATATTCCACGAGGTTTATTAGAAATGAAAATGCTACAGATTCATCCTGATGAAAATTTAGCTATTTTTATTCATTGTGCTACAGGTGCTAGAGCTACCTTTGCCGCTGAGCAGTTAACGCGTGTTGGCTATAAAAATGTTTGGGTGGTTACTTCCATGTTAGATGATGTTTGTTGTGTATTTTAGTTTATATTTTTTGAGTAACTAGTCATTAACAGCGAGTGACGAAGACACCACATGCGCGTATGGTGACTTCGTTATCTTGTAATCTTTTAGCTAGTTACTTGTTATACCAATTGAAATAATGAATCGACTAACTCCCGAAGGGCGAGTTTTAAAGGCTTACATGCGGCGTTATTGATTTTGATAAGGGAATAACCATTCTCTTCAATCTATGCTTTGCCTCTAAGCCTTTTAATTCTCGCTAAGTGGTGCATTCATTAATTCAATTGCTATTAAACCCAACTTGGCACTGAATCAGCACTAATGACTTGTTCGTAGGTAGGACGTGCTCTGACAACTGCAAAATCCTTACCCTTTACCATTATTTCTGGCGCTAACATTCTGGTGTTATAAGTAGATGCCATAACTGCGCCATAGGCACCACAACTCATTATGGCAATTAAATCACCTGTTTTGGATTCATTTACTTGGCGGCTTTTAGAAAAAGTATCACCAGTTTCACAAACTGGGCCAACCACGTCATAAGTTTTCTGAGCTGCATTGGTGGTATTTACCGCCAATATTTCGTGATGAGCATCGTACATGCTTGGACGAATTAAATCATTCATACCCGCATCTAACATTAAGAATTGACGTTCCTCACCCGTTTTAACCAGTACCACACTCGACACTAATATACCGGCATTCCCTAATAAAGAACGACCGGGTTCAACGATAATTTTACACGCTAAATGTCCAAGTTGTGCTTCGGCTACCGCGGCGTATTCCTGTTTACTTGGGATCACTTCATCACTGTAAGTAATACCTAAGCCACCACCTATATCGATTACGTTAATCTCATGGCCATCTTCTCTCAAGTCAGTTACTAATTGAGCAATACGTTTATACGCTTCTTCAAAGGGGGCAAGCTGGGTTAGCTGTGAGCCAATATGAACATCAACACCTTGCACTTTTATATTAGGTAACGAAGCTGCTTGTTTATAAGCTAAGCGTGCTTTACTTATTGGCACACCAAATTTGTTTTCAGCTTTACCGGTAGATATTTTTGCATGAGTGTTCGCACAAACATCAGGGTTGATACGAAAAGCAATGGCTGCAGTTGTGTTTAAACGGGTAGCAACTTGGCTGATCAGTTCAAGTTCAGGCTCTGATTCAACATTAAATTGAAAAATCCCTTGGTTTAATGCGTACTCTATTTCTGATTCGACTTTAGCAACTCCAGAGTAGACTATTTGGTTTGCGGGGATGCCAGCAGCGCGAGCACGGCGAATTTCACCTTCGGACACTACGTCTGCACCTGAGCCTAGTTTTGCTAAAGTTGATAACACTGCTTGGTTTCCATTTGCTTTTACTGCATAGCAAATTAGCGTGTCTTGTTCACTAAAAGCTTGCTGATAGTCTTGGAAGTTTTGGCTTATAGCGGTATTTGAGTAACAGTAAAAAGGGGTACCTACTTGTTTCGCTATATCGCTAATTGCCACGTTTTCAGCAAACATTTTGCTGTTGATGTACGGAAAGTGTTTTTGAATTGTCATGTACTTAGTCTTTATTTATATAGTGAACTTTTAAATGTGAATAATCTATTCTAATCCCCAGTGCTATTCAATATAAATAGCAATAATATTTTTTTCTAGTTTAGATTACTTTATATTAGTTAAGGTTATACCAATTTGATTAAATTATTGCTCACTTGTACTGGTTAAAATACTCCATGTCGGTGTTGCTCTCAATCCTAATAGCCAGCTATTACTCAATCGAGCGCCTTGCCCTGAAATATTTTCCCTGCGTACAACAAGATCACAAACTTAATCAAACTGGTATTAGTTAAAATAAAAGTGGAAAACTCAGTTCAAAATGACAGCCTTGTTGGCATGAGTTGACTTCATTTTTTACACGTTTACTTTGTCGTAAATGAATCTCACCGTGATGCGCGGTTAATAGAGTACTGATAATCGCTAAGCCCAAACCGGTACCGCCACTGTGTTTCGCTGTAGTGAAAAAAGGTTCAAAAATGCGCTTGGCATTTTGCTCAGATATGCCTTTACCATTATCGCTAAAGGATAATACATAATGCTGATTTTTTTTAATGACATCAATGACAATGCACTCACCGCCGTGCTGAGCGACATTTTCAAATAAATTACTAATGATACTAGTGAGTAATTCATTATTCATATAGACAGGCACTGCCTTAGCAGGCTTTGTAAATGAAATAGAGACAAAAGTTTTTTGATAAAACGCTATTTGTTGCTCAATAATCTTAACTAAATTACAGGGGGTAGATGGGATTTTTTGAGTATCTGCTTTAGCCAACTCGGTTAATTGGCGCATTAATAACTCCATACGTTTAGTGTTTACCGCAACATTATTGAGGAACTGTCGTTGTTCTTGCTCGGATAATTCATCCATGTGATCTTGTAGGATTTCTGTCGCGCCTTTGATGGCAGTAATGGGCGTTTTAAATTCATGAGAAACATAAGAAGCAAAGTTTTTAATTTGCTTAGCCCGTTGGCTTTGTTTATTAGACATTTTAACCAAGGCTTTTGATAGTAGCTCAAATTCTGCGGTAACGGGGTGCTCAAGTACCGTTAATTGGTTATCAGCACTATCAGTTGCAGTGGCTTTTTTTGCTTGTACAACTAAGGCTTTTATTGGCCTCGTAATGGCATAAGCCATAAAAAGAGAAATGGCTAAAACGATAATTATTAATAACACAATATATGAAATAAATAGCTCAATATTTTGGTAAATATGTTGATAAATATTTGCTGGCGTGCGAATTAACAGTATTGCACCTATTATTCGTTGCTCAAGAATAATAGGATAACTGACATGAATGCGAATATCTGTTGAGCGGCTTATTGGTGAAAAAAAACGATCTTCCTTTTGTTGCGCTGCTATTCTAATGACTCGGCTACTTTCCCCTTTTAGTGCACTAACAACTTCGGGTCGATTAAATAAACTTTTATTTTTAATCTCACCCGTTGAGGAGACAATAATACCGTTTATATCGATAATGCGCATGCCTGAAAGTGTGGTTAATTGTACTTCTTTTAATAAGCTATCTAGGTTTGTACCCAACTGCCATGCAATGGGATCAACACTTGTCTCAGTTGCTTGTGGGGGAAGTTCTTTTGGGAAAACTGGACTGTTGATAAGATCTAACGTTGCCGATACTGGACGCCACTTCCCCATGATAGGGTCATCTTTGGGCCAGTACTCTTTAGGTAACGCTTTACCATAAGTTTGTAGGGTTAAATCAGGGTAATTGTTCTGCAGTTCTTTTGTATAAATACTGGCTAGCATTACTGCTTGGGTGATCAACGAACTTTCAGTTTGTCTGATTAATGTACTATCGTACAATTTCATCAATGCAATACCAACAACAGGCAAAGATAAAATGATTGAATTAATTAAAATAAAGATATAACTAAGCCGAAGGCGAATCTTCATTATTATGCGATCAATTGCGTACAAAGGTTAATTCGATAACCGACCCCATGTACCGTATCAATAGGTTCGCCACCAGCGCCTTTAAACTTATTACGAATTCGACGTAAATGGCTGTCGATGGTGCGATCGCTCACGGAAATGTTATGGGAATAACTACCATCCATTAATAGCTCTCGGCTAAAAACATGCCCTGGGCGCTTTGCCATAGTAACTAACATTTGAAATTCAGTCGCAGTTAATTCTAAGGGGGTATCATTCCATTTCACTTCACGAGTATCACTATTGATAAATAATAAACCGTGATGTATTTCACTGCATGATGCGGAGTCACTTTGGGTGATATTGGCGCGTCGTAAAATAGTTTTTACTCGGGCGACTAATTCACGTGAGCTAAACGGTTTAGTGATATAGTCATCAGCACCAAGCTCTAAGCCCAGAATTCTATCAATTTCTTCATCTCGTGCAGATAAAAATATCAGCGGAACTTGTGATTCATGGCGGATGATTTTACAAACATCAGTACCTTCTAATTCAGGCATACCAATATCAAGGATAATTAAATCAGGTTTTTGACTTTTGAATTGCACTAATGCTTGTTTACCGTCTTGTGCTTCTATTACATCGAAATTAGCTCGAGTTAAACTAAAGGTGATTACTTCTCTGATATGTGCGTCGTCATCAACGACTAAAATTTTACTATTCACAAACCTACTCTCTCACTACTTTGAAGCATTGAATATCGTTAGTTTAAGGGGAAAAGACAAGCGGTATTTTTCTTAATTTATTAAATTGTGCAAAATTTGCATAAAAAAGATGAGATAAATGTGTTTTTTTGCCCTGTTGAGTGCAAAAAACTTTGTCATAGTGGCGCTGTTCAATCCAGAAAATACATTTTAATACGATTGGTATGTACAGCTATTTACACCTAAATTGTGAATGTATTTTTATTCTCTCACCACATTGATGTAAATCTTAAATTTGTGATCTTCTATGCCTTTAAACTTTAAATTTTATAACACACCTTTTCCGGTAAACATATTCAAGGTAAGTGGCTTAGTAATGCTTGTCTCTTCTATTATCGCTATGCAAGGCTGTGTTACCAAGCCATTAACTGTTGAGCGCGTCAACCTTGAAAATCAGCTAGCGCAGAAAATAATGTTAGATTTACGCTTTTATTGTCCAGATGTAAGTGAGGAAGAAGCCAACGTCGAAGGCTTTCAATGCAAAAATCCGATGACTGAGTTACCTAATGAACTGGCGGAGTTAATTACTGACACGTCATTAGGTAGTGTTATTTTATTTGCACAAAATATTGAATCGGTTGATCAAACAGTTACCTTAACGCGAGATTTGCAAAATGCAGCGTTAAAGTCACAAGTAGGTCAACCATTGTTGATATCTACCGACCAAGAGGGCGGTCGTGTAGTGCGTATTCCACGTGAAATTGGTACGTCATTTACCGGCAATATGTCAATTGGCGCAACGTATGCGAGTAAGGGAGATGAATATGCTCGCGAAGTGGGTAAAGTGCTTGGCGCAGAGCTGAAAGCATTAGGCATCAATGTGAATCATGGCCCTACTGTGGATGTGAATGTAAATCTAGAAAACCCCGTGATTAATGTCCGTTCTTTTAGTGAAAAACCACAAATTGTTGCGGATTTAGGTATCGCTATGTTGGAAGGTATTGAATCGGCTGGGGTTATGGCTACTCTTAAACATTTCCCTGGTCATGGTGATACTAATGTTGATAGTCACACTGGTTTACCTACCGTTATGCATAGTTTGCCGCTAGCCAAGCGTGTTGATTTATATCCCTTTAGTGAAGCGCTTGAAAAAACAGATGTGCAAATGATTATGACCGCACACATTCAATACCCCGCTTTAGACTCTTCAGAAGTGGTAAATAAATTTGGTCAGTCGATGATCAAGCCGGCAACCTTATCTAAAAAAATATTAACCAATTTATTAAGAGAAGATATGGGGTTTAAAGGGGTAATCATCACTGATGCTTTAGATATGGCAGGTATTAGTAGCTTTTTTACCGAAATTGAAGCGGTATTAGCTACCTTTGATGCTGGCGCTGATATCGCGATGATGCCAATGAAAATAAGAACGAAAGGAGATCTAAATCGCTTTAAAACATTTATTACTGACCTAGCCGATCGCGTTGAAGAACAAAAATTGATGCGTGATGAAATAGCACTTTCAGTGGCAAGAATTGTAAAGGCTAAGCAAGGCCTTGATAGCGAGATTATTTCTGATGAACAATTAGCTATTAATATCAGTAAAGCGAAACAGACATTAGGCAATGAACAGCATAGAGCAATTGAAATGTCACTGGCACAAAATGCGATTGTTGAAATTAGTAAAACTAATAGCTTAGCTAATTTAGTGGCGAGTAATAAAATACATGTGGTATTTCCAAAACCAGAACAGTCAAAGGCGATGGTGAACTATCTAACTTCGACAGTTTCAGATCAGCAGGTTACTCACTCAAACTTACGTGATTATGATGAAAAAGGCCTATTTAGCCAATTAAACAATGCCGATGTAGTTATTGTTGCCTGTGATAGTCAAAAAACGGCGGTAGAATTAGGTGGTTTTGAAGATCTCGCACATGGAACTGAAGAGGTAATAAAAGGTCCCAATGACAGCGCGAAAGCATTAAAAATTCTAAAGTATGCTAAAAAACAGGGAATAACGACGGTATTTGTTTCTTTAAAATTACCGACAAAACTAGCAGAATTTAACCAGTACAGCGATTGGCTGTTGGCAACCTTTGACGGTCATACATATTATGATGATAAAACGGCTAAATTTGTAGCGCCAAGCTTGGCAGCACTTACTAATATTTTACTCGCTAAACAGCAAGCAAAAGGTGTATTGCCAATTACCTTAGTACAATAATAACTAGCAAAAATATTTATTTTATTTTGACACCGGCAGTGTTATTTTGCTGGTAATAACGTTAAAAAGAGCAGTAATTAAATGATCATCAGCGCCTTTCCTTATCTTGCCATTTTGTTAGTAACAGCAGGCGCTTTGAAATTTTTTGAATCAAAAAGCCAGTTAAAAATATTTGATGTATTGCCGGCGATTGTTATCTTATATTTCTCTGTGATGCTAATGTCTACTTTTGGCGTTTGGCAGCAAACAGATGAAATTAATACAGTCTATAAAGCCCTTAAAACAAATATCTTACCAGCGATGATTTTTTTAATGTTGCTTAATGCCGATTTAAGGCAAATTAAAAAGCTAGGCGCTAAAATTATTTTTGCCTTTATTACCGCTTCAATCACTATTGGTATTGCATTTGTTGTGGCTTATGCTTTGTTTTTACCAATGCTAGAAGCCGGCAGTTGGAAAACCTTCGCTGCACTTAGCGGCAGCTGGATGGGAGGGACCGGTAATATGGCGGCTATTCAATTAGCCTTAAATGTTCCCGATAATTCGATGGGCTATACCTTACTTATTGACTCGATAGATTACGCCATTTGGGTGATGTTATTATTATCCTTGGTGCCTTATTCACAGCGCTTTGATCGTTGGATTGGTACCAATAGCGATAAACTAGATGAAATTAGTGCTAAGTTAAGTGAACAAAAACAGGATGCTAAAGGCGATCAAAGTGCTTCTTTATTGTTTTTACTTGGTTTGGCACTAGCGGTATCAGCAGTGACACAATATTTTGCCCAAATGCTACCAACATCCGCATTTTTTACCACTACAACCTGGACGGTATTGATAGTCACTATTATAGGGGTGCTATGTGCGATGACGCCTTTAAGTAAACTATTTGGCGCAACTGAAATATCTAATATTATGCTCTATTTAATTGTTGCCCTTATTGCTTCTAGGGCGAACTTTGCTGAGCTAACAGAAGCGCCTATGTACATATTAATGGGCTTAGTCATTCTGGCTATCCATGGTGTGTTAATGGTTATTGCCGCTAAACTATTTAAGTTTGATTTGTTCACTTGTGGTATTGCTTCACTGGCCAATATTGGTGGTGTAGCTTCCGCGCCTATACTTGCCGCTGCATATTCTCGTGCATTAATACCAGTAGGGGTGCTTATGGCTTTACTCGGCTATATTGTTGGTACGGGCGGCGGTTTATTGGTCGGTAAAGTTTTGTCACTTTTGTAGTGAGTCCCTCGAATGATAAAGCGTGTATGAAAAAGTTTTTGTATTAAGCTTACACTGATAAATATAAACAGGAAAAATGATGAAAAAAAATAATTTATTAGCCTTGTTTAAAGTCTCGGTATTATCGGCATCTATTTTAAATGCGGATGTTTTTGCCCAAGTACCTGACTACAGTACAGATGTGATTGGTATGAGTGAAATACAATTATCCCCCAGCCATTGGGTGGATAAATTAACACAAGATAATACCCCTTTGATGAGCCAAACGAACATTGCTCAGTTCAATCAAAATCTAGTACAAAATAACCCTCATATTGTTGAGCCGCTAGCGATGGCCGATCGTTTAAGTAAAGCGCAATTATTAGAAAAAATACGCAGTATAAGTAAGCCTTCAAGTCATAAACGTTTTTATGATAATGGCGAGCAACTAAATCAGAACGATTACGCCGCTTATATTGAAAGTACTAACCAAAATGCGGTGAAAGCTGAAAATCCAGTGAGGTTTGGTCTAGTGGTAAAACGCTCAATACTGCGTACCTTTCCAACCTTAGATAGAGTTTTTAAGTGGGGAAAAGATAGAGATTTAGACAGGTTTCAAGAAAGTGGTTTATTTCCTGGTGATGCTGTAGCTATTTTACATGTAAGTAAAGACAAGCAATGGGTTTTAGTACAAACCTATAATTATCTCGCTTGGATGCCTAAAGAAGACGTGGCGATTGGCGATAAAGCTGCTATTTCAGCGTTTAAAAATGATGAAACCTTTATTGTGGTAACTGGCAGCAAAGTTTTTACTAACCATGTGCCAAATGATGAAGCGATATCAAACATTCAATTGGATATGGGGATCCGCTTACCTTTGGCAAAACGTAGTGAATATAGCAATGCGTTATATGGTCAAAACCCGTTTGCTAATTACATTGTTAAATTACCCGTGAGAAATGCTGAAGGTAAATTAACGCTTAAACTTGTGCCGATACCACGTGGTCAAGATGTACGTGTGGGTTATTTACCTTTTACCAAGCAAAACTTAGTGACGCAATCTTTTAAGTTTTTAGGAGAGCGTTACGGTTGGGGCCATGACTATAATGGTAGAGACTGTACTGGTTTTATTGGTGAAATCTATAAAAGTTTTGGTTTGTTGATGCCAAGAAATTCAGGGCAACAAGCCAAAGGTGCTTATGGCCAAAATCATTTCTTTGCCAAAGACACAGCTAAAGCGGATAAGTTGAAAGTCATTGAGAGCATGCAAGTGGGCGATCTTATTTATATTCCTGGCCATGTAATGATGTATTTAGGTCAGGAAAGTTCTAAACCTTATGTCATTCATGATGTTAAAGGTTTGAGTTATATTGATGAAAGTGATGAAGTATACAGTGGTACGTTAAATGGTGTGTCTGTTACGCCACTATTACCTTTAAAAAACTATGTCAATAATATTACTAACATTAAGCGTATAAGAGCGAAATAATGATGATAAAGGTAACTAGATGAAAATAACTAACATTCGTTTTGCCAAATTAACCGTACCTTTAGTTACGCCTTTTAAAACCGCGCTTCGTAGTGTGACCCACATTGACGATTTAGTGGTGATTATTGAAACCGATAGTGGAGAAATTGGCTATGGTGCAGCACCGGCGACTCCGGTGATCACCGGTGATACGCATGGCTCAGTGATAGCAGCGATAGACACTGTGCTTAAGCCATTATTAATGGGGCGAGATATTGCCAATATTAGTGATAACACTAATATTGTGCAGTCGGCACTTATTAAAAATAATAGCGCTAAGGCGGCGGTGGAAATTGCTCTTTATGATTTATGGGGAAAGTTATACCAAGCGCCCTTGTATAAACTGTTAGGTGGTGGCTGTAATCAACTTAAAACTGATATCACCATCAGTATTGATAACATTGATAAAATGCTCAGTGACAGTCAAAAGGCATTAGCCCAAGGGTTTGATATATTAAAAATTAAAATTGGCAATGATATTCATCAAGACATTGAACGAGTCAAAAAGATTTATCAAGCCGTAAAGGGTAAAGCATTAATTCGGTTAGACGTGAACCAAGGCTGGACAGCTAAGCAAACGGTATTTGCCATGCAAAAACTGGACGCTGCGGGGGTTGAACTAGAGTTAATTGAGCAACCTGTTAGAGCAGATGATTTAGCCGGTATGCGCTATGTCACTGAGCGAATTTTGACGCCAATAATGGCGGACGAAAGTGCTTTTGGCCCTAAAGAAGTGATTGAACTTATTACTACGGGTGCTGCAGATATTATCAATATTAAATTGATGAAAACAGGTGGTTTATCCAACGCCATTAAAATTGCCGATATCTGCCAAACTTATCATGTCGATTGCATGATTGGCTGTATGCTAGAAGGCAGCATAGGTGTGGCAGCTGCAGCACATTTAGCCGCGGCAAGATCAAATGTTATCACTAAAATTGACCTTGATGGACCAGCACTTGGGCAATACGATCCTGTACATGGCGGAGTAAATTTTAATCTGGCTAATATTAGCTTAAGTGATGCCCCCGGTTTAGGTATTGAAAGCATTGATGGTTTGGTTGAGCTTTAAGACTTAGCTGAATTTTAGGTTTTTATTGAACGTAGTATTTAATTTCTGTGATTATCGTCGTGGAAATCTCAGCTTTACCCACGTCTAATCAAACAGCAAAATCCTTGTTGTTAATTCCATGTGTACTTCTGTAGGGGAATAATATATTCTCTGATTTGTTATGTACTTTGTTAAGTGAATAAAGGTTTTTTATGAGCGCAGAATATACAAGTTTAGACTGGTTGGTGTTTATCGCTTATGGCGCAGTTTTATTGCTATCTGGCTGGTGGGTAAATCGTAAAAAAACAACTAGCAGTAATGATTACTTTCTTGGCGGTAATGCTATGCCAATGTGGATGGTGTCTATTTCTGTTTTGGCAACGTCACAATCGGCTGCAACCTTTTTAGGTGGCCCTGATATGGGCTACCGTGGTGATTTATCTTATCTAGCAACTAATATAGGTGCTTTTATCGCGGCATTTTTTGTTGCCGTTTACCTCATTCCTAAATTTTACCAATATAAGGTTTTTACTGTTTATGAATTACTTGAACAACAAATAGGACCAAGAGCTAAAAAACATGCCGGTATTATGTATTTATTTGGTCGTGTATTTGCCAGTGGCGCTCGTTTGTATATGGCAGCCATCGCTGTCGCGATGATTTTATTTGGTGATATAGCGGCACAGAGTATTGTTTACTCAACGATAATAATCACGGTTATTGGTTTGTTATTTTCTGTATTTGGCGGTGTACGTTCGGTTATTTATAGTGATGTTATTCAAGCCGTTGTTTATGTTAGCGCTGCGATATTTGTTATCTACTTTTTACTTATCGCTATCCCAGCGGACTTCTCAACAATTGTTGCGGCGTTGCAAGAGCCTGCGGTTACCACAACAGGTTTTACCCAAACCTCAAAGCTCATGTTATTTAACTTTGATTTAGATTTTAGCAGCGCCAGTATGTTTGGCTTTTGGTCATCTATCACGGGATTTCTATTACTTAATATTGCTGCTTTTGGCTTAGATCAAGATATGACTCAAAGGGTGTTAACCTGTAAAACAGCTAAAGAAGGTAGCAAAGCGATGTTACTTTCTGTGGTGATGGTTATTCCTGTTATGTTGTTGTTTTTGGTTATCGGTTTATTATTATTTATTTTTTATCAACGTCCAGATTTAATGGGCGAGGGCGCTGCAACCGCAATGACATCATTTGATGGTGCCAAAGTAACGGTATTTATGTCGTATGTGCTTAATCAAATTCCCGCCGGTGTACGTGGTTTGGTAACGATAGGCATTATTGCGGCAGCCTTATCTACGTTAAATTCAGGTCTCAGCTCGATGTCATCGGTATTGGTGCAAGATTTATATCGCCCCTTTAACTTGCATAAAGGTTTGCAACTTGCTGATAGTCACTATGTTAAGGCAGGTAAAATCAGTATGATTATTGTTGCAATAGCGTTAGCTGCGATGGCGGTATTGTGTTTTTATTGGCAACAGCATACCGATACGCCATTATTGGCTTTCGCCTTGAGTGTGATGTTGTTTTCTTATAGTGGCTTGTTAGGGGTCTATTTCACTGCGCTGTTTACCAAACGAGGCAGTGAACGCTCAGTCACGGCAGCCTTAATCACGGGGTTTGTTATTACTTTGCTATTTCAGCCTTATGTTCAAGCATTGTATTTACCTGCAGAGTTAGTTTTTGACTTAGCTTTTACCTGGAAGTTATGCATTGCGACATTTATTTCTACCTTAGTATGTTTGCTAGGTACACGGAATATTATTAATAAGCCCTGTAATTCATGTAATGAGAATACACTTGAAGTGCATGCCTAATGGCGGTAAAAACTAAAAAACAAGCTCGAAAAAAAGTAAATTATATTTTAGGGGTTGATGGTGGCGGTAGTAAAACTATCGCTCGTTTAGTCAATCTTATTACGCAAGAGCAATGGCAAGCGATTTCAGGCCCATCATCATTAAGTAACGATTTTTCGGGCGCGCTGAGCGTGTTAAACACCTTAATTGATGAGGTTACCGGACAAGCGGGTTGCCAATTAATTGAGGTCGTTGCCGTCTTTGGCTTAGCAGGTACAAGTAATAGTTCAGCGGTTGCTAAATTGAAAAAATCTTATGCTCATCGTTTTGCTGACTTAGAAATTTATAGTGATGCGAGCACATCTGCTTATGGGGCAAATAATGGCGGCGAAGTTGCTGTAGTTGCTTTAGGTACTGGCTCGGTAGGCATGCGCTTACAGTTAAATGAACAAGGTGAATTGGCTCAGCACATGGTTGGTGGCTGGGGCTTTCTCATTGGTGATGAGGGCGGTGGCGCTAAACTGGGTTACCATAGTGTTCAGGCGCTAATTGCAGAGTTTCAACACCTTGGTTATGCAAATAGTAAATTAGCTAAAGCGGTGGCAGCTTTTATTAATGTTAAAGATAGCTCAAAGATAAATAGCTCAGTGATAACACGTCAGAAAATAGTTTCTTGGTTAGCTAGCGCCAAGCCTGTAGATTTTGCGCAGTTATCGCCCTTGGTTACTAAACACAAATCAGACTGTCCAGCGGCGAAAAAAATCATTACTGATCATATCGCCAGTGTCGAAGCTCTTATTACAGATACTCGTGTTGATACCACACTGCCGGTAGTCTTACTGGGAGGACTTGCGCCCTTTACTCAAAAGCTATTGTCAGCCACAACGAAAGGTTTTTTGGTCAGTTCAAAAGGTGATGCGCTCGATGGCGCTTGCTTACTTGCTAAGATTGCAGTAAAAAAGCATAAGTTTTTAGTTTAATAAACATGTAGAGTTGTTTAAAAAGAGCTATAAATTTCAGCAGTTTATTAAACTTATAATTTAAGTCTGGCTTGCACATAATTTGCATATTATTTGCGGTTTATTTACGCAATCATTGTGTTTGATTTGCAAAAGTAATCGGTTTAATTACGGTAAACTGATGAAGGAATAAAAAATAGCGTTTCTAGTTTTAATACCCAATAAAAAATAAATTATTGCTTGCTGTGGTATTTTACGATGTTATGTTGTTAAAAGGTAAAGGGAATTCATCGATTAATGGAAATAACAAAAAAATATTACTATATAATATCGGAGTTTCAAGCATGATCACTAATACAAACAAAAAAATGAAAAGAAGTAAAATAGCCCTTTGCTTAGCATTGGCTGGTATTTGTTCTTCAGGATTTGCCGCAGAAGTAAATGAAGAAATAGCACAAGAAGATGAAGTTGAACGGATACAAATTACCGGTTCTAATATTAAAAGAACAGCGTTAGAAGGCTCACTGCCTTTAACCATTTTTTCTAAAGCAGACCTAGTCGCCCAAGGTATATCGTCAGCAGAGCAATTATTATTACAATTGAATATTGCCGGTAATGGCGCATTAAACTTAGCCAGTAATGCGGGTATTGTTGGTGGCTCTGAACGTGGAAATAACGGCGCATCTAGTGCTGATTTACGTGGTCAAGGCCCTGGCTCTACGTTAGTTCTTCTTAATGGCCGCCGTGTTGCGACCCATGGTATGAAGGGGCGTTCTGTTGATTTAAATTCAATTCCAATGGCTGCTATTGAGCGTGTTGAAGTATTACGTGATGGTGCTTCTGCAATTTATGGTACAGATGCTATTGGCGGTGTTATTAACTTTATTCTTAAAAAGAACTATCAAGGTGCAGAAGTTTCCGCTTTTGCCGATGTAACCGAAGCTGGTGGCGGTGATATTTTCCGTATGAGCTTATTAGCGGGTACGGGTGATTTAAATAAAGATGGCTACAATATCATGGCGACATTGTCAGCCAGTGAAAATAAAGTATTACGTGGTGATCAACGAGATTTTACCAATACTTTCCAACCAGATCGTGGTTTGTCACCTGATACTCGTGGTACACCTTATGGTTCATTTAATGATCGTGGCTCTAACGGTAATGATCCAGACCATATTCGTTATAACTTAATTGGCGATGGCCTAGTTGATCCTATTACCGGTTTAAATAATACCGTACCAAATTTAATGGCATTACCGGGACAGCCTGGTTGTGATGCTTTTGAAAATATGGATGTAGATACTGGCGCATTATGGAATCGCCCTAATGAAACTAATAGTTGTGCATGGGATTATCCTCGTGCTGCTGTATTACAACAACCAGTTGAAAAAATTGATTTTGTTACGCGAGGTACTTACAAGCTAGCCGAAGATCATGAAATATTTGCGGAAGTAGTCGCCTCTGAAGTAGTGACTAATAAAGTTTTTGAACCTAACCAAATGACACCATGGAATTTCTATGGCAATTGGTATCCAGAGTCGGGTTCATCATATGACTATATTGTTGATACCTTGTCTGATTATTATGGTGCGGATCAATTGAATATTGGCGCGCCTATTTCATTCCGTTGGCGCTGTATGGACTGTGGCTCTCGTGAAATTGAAACCACAACTACCGCTTCGCGTTTCTTAATTGGTGGTGAAGGTACTGTATTAACTGATTGGGATTATCAGTGGGGTGTTTCGCGTGCTTCAAGTGAATCTAAATCTGAGCTTGGCGGCGGTTATCATTATACTGAAGGCTTAGCTGCTTTATTTGGTAGCGGTACGTTAAATCCATTCTTATTGCCAGGTGAAACACAAACGCAAGCAGCAATGGACGGTTTAGAGGCAGCTTCTGCTCGTGGTGTTGTACTATATGGCGGTGAAAGCACCATGACACAAGTCGATTTCTCTATTACTGGTGATACTGGATTTGAATTACCAGGTGGCACAATTGCTATCGCAACAGGTATTGATTTACGTCGTGAAGAATATAAATTTAACGGCGATGCACGTGCAGCAGAAGAGCGTCCAACTATATACGGTGCGCCTTTTGATGACGGTAATGCTTTAAAAAGTGTTTCTCGTGATATTAAAGCGGTATTTGTTGAAGCATTATTACCTGTTTTTGATCAATTAGAAGTTAACCTTGCTGCTCGTTATGATCATTATGAAGGCTTTGGTGGTACAACCAACCCGAAAGTAGGCATTAAATATACACCGACAGAAGGACTGTTATTTAGAGCTGGTTATAGCACTGGTTTTAGAGCTCCATCATTTAATCAGTTATTTAACGGTTTGTCTGAAGAGCCCTATACAGGTTTAGATCTTGCTGATCCGGCGCATTGTGAAGGTGGTATTGTTCAACCGGGTAACCCTCAGTGTGAACCTATCAACCCTATTATGATTTATGGTGGTAAAGAAGATTTAGCCCCAGAAGAATCTAAGCAAAGTAGTTTAGGTTTTGTTTGGGCGGCAACGGATAACGTTAGTTTAAATATTGATTGGTGGGAAATTATTAAAGAAGGCACTATTCAAACACCTGGTTTAGATCGCTTAATTGAAAACTATGACTTATATTCAGCTAACTTTCTTCGTGGTCCAGAAGGTAATATCGTTGCGGTAGACAATCGTTATATCAATGCTGGTGAGCGCACAACTAGTGGAATAGAACTTGGTGTGTTATTGAATGGTGATTTAGCCGGTGGACAATGGAATGTTAACTTTAATGGTAGCTATTTAATTGAAGATAAAAAGAAACTTGATGATAATATCCCTTATGGTGATGACGAAGTTGGCACACATTCACGTGGTAACATTCCATTAGAGTGGAAGTATACTTTGATGGTAAATTACATCAAAGGCGATTGGGCCCATACGCTGACTCAAATATATCGTGATAGTTATTTAGACGAAGTACCACCTGGAATTGAATCAGGTTTAATTGATCCGCCAAACTGGAACCCTGTGGTATCAAGTTATACTACTTATAATTATGCTGTCGCGTTTAACGGTTTTGAGGATGTATCTGTCGTTTTTGGTATTAAAAACTTATTAGATCAAGATCCATCATTTACTGCGCATCAAAATGATTACTCACCAGGTGCTGCGTACGATCCTCGTGTAGCTGATCCTCGTGGTCGTTCATATACGTTGAAATTAGATTATAGATTTTAGGTTTAATCATCTAATCTGATTTAAGTTAAATGAATCACAACGCAAGCGGCTAGTTTTACTAGCCGTTTTTTTTGGTGTTTATAGCAGTTGATATAATAAAAAAATTAATAAGATAATGATGAATAAAAATAATTCAACCAGTAAAGAAAGTATTAAAAAAATTACTATTGTCGGCGGCGGAACAGCAGGTTGGATGACTGCTGCGGCGTTAGCAAAAATTATTAAAACAACTAATTGCGCTATTACGTTAATTGAGTCGAGTGATATTGGTACTGTTTCTGTTGGCGAAGCGACAATTCCTCAAATTCGAGAATTTAATCAAATGCTTGGTATTGATGAAAATGATTTTCTCAAAGCCACTAACGGTACATTTAAGCTAGGCATTGAGTTTATCAATTGGACAAAACCAAATCATAGTTATATGCATCCCTTTGGTGGTTATGGCATTAACATGGAAGGTATTCAATTTTATCAATACTGGCTAAAAAGTTTGCAACATGGTGAAAGCTCAGACTTATTATCCTATTGCCTTGAGGGCACGGCGGCAAAAAATGATCGGTTTACCCGGCCACTAAATGTGCCAAACTCGCCTTTATCAACGATGAATTATGCTTTTCATTTTGATGCTACCTTGTATGCGCAATACTTACGCAAGTATTCACTAACAAAAGGTGTTGAGCGAATCGATGCAAAAGTAACCAGTGTTTCGTTAAAAAAAGATGGCTTTATTGATAAATTAACACTGGATAATGGCAAAGAACATAGCGCTGATTTGTATATTGACTGCTCAGGCTTTAAAGGTTTGTTAATAGAGCAAGCCATGCATACTGGCTTTGAAGACTGGAGTCATTGGTTACCTTGTAATCGTGCTGTTGCTCAAGCGAGTGAAAAGGCGGCAATCCTTAACCCTTATACAAAAGCTACGGCGCAAGCGGTTGGTTGGCAATGGCATATTCCATTGCAATCTAGAACGGGAAATGGCTATGTTTATGCAGATAGTTATATGTCAGATGATGAAGCCGTAGGTGTTTTACAGAAGAATATGAAAACCCAAGCGATAGGCGAGCCTAATTTTTTACGTTGGACAACGGGTAAAAGGCGTAAAGCTTGGAACAAGAATTGTGTGGCGATAGGTTTATCCGCAGGTTTTGTTGAGCCACTTGAATCAACCGGTTTACATTTGATCCAATCAGCCATATTACGCTTGTTTAGTTTGTTTCCTGATCAAGGTTTTCATCAAGCTGACATTGATGCTTACAATGCACATACTGATTTTGACATAACCCGTATTAGAGATTTTATTATCCTGCATTATAAAGCAACTCAACGTGATGATAGTGCGTTTTGGAACTACTGCCGTAATATGGAAATACCGCAAACCTTGGCAAATAAAATGAAATTATACCAAGCCAATGGTCGTATATTTAGAGAGAGTACTGAGCTTTTTAATGAGATCAGTTGGTTTTCAGTGTTGCATGGTCAAGGGATTAAACCTGATAGTTATCACCCAATGGTTGATCATATGCCGTTAGATGAAATGTTAGGGCATATGGCTAGAATGCGCGGAACCATTAATGAATCATTAAAACGTATCCCTAGCCATGAAGAGTACATTGATAAAATTATTCTTAACAATAAATAGCGTTTTTGCTATTTATACCCGTAATCATTCAAAGTGCACTCTGAAACCTGCATCTTGAATGGTAACGGGTATATACAGCTAACTTTACCCTAACTAGAATTACTTAAGTATTTAACAAAGCCACTGCACTTTGTAACTTATCAACTAACTCAGGATTCGTTAATGCTTGTTGTTCACTATCAAAATTATCAAAAAAGCTCGGAATAGAGAGGCTAGCTTTAACATCACCAGCAAAATAAGGTGCTGAACCTGTTGCTGCTGCTAACACTGAACCTGCGCCACCAGGGCCCGGCGATGTTGCCAATAATATCATTGGTTTATTCTGGAAAAGCTTTTGATCAATACGAGAAGTCCAATCAAAAAGGTTTTTATACGCTGCAGTATACGAACCGTTATGCTCAGCAAAAGAGATAATAATGGCATTTGCTTGGCCTAGTTTCTCGAAAAAATCTTTTGCCTGTTGCGGCTGGCCAAGAACTGCTTCTTTATCTTGGCTAAATAGCGGCATTTCATAGTCATTAATATCTAAAATTTCCACTTCAACGCCATCACTGTGTTTAACTTGTGATGCGGCATAAGTGGCAAGTTGCTTATTGATTGATTTTGAACTGCTGCTTGCAGCAAAGGCTAATAATTTCATGAGGCTGTTCCTGTAAATTGGTATGCAAGTTAATGATGACTAGTATATATTACAAGCTTAGGGTAATTAATATAGCAAAAAGCATTTGTTTATTTCCATATGACACATAATCGTAAAGACAGTAAATTATTTGATGGTATCATCATTTTTACCCAAGTGGTGAAATGCGGTAGTTTTTTCAAGGCTGCTGAAGTAACTGGGCATTCTAATTCTTATATCAGTAAAACAATTAACAAACTCGAAGCGCGATTAGCAGTACGTTTGCTAAACCGCACTACGCGTTCACTAAGTTTAACGCCTGAAGGAAAAGTTTATTTTGAACAGTGTCAGCAACTGGTATTAGATGCCGAAGATGCTTTAGGCTTATTAAGCCAAAGCTATATTCAGCCAAAAGGGTTATTGAAAATTAGCTGCCCTGTTGCTTTTGCTCAAGGCCATTTATCCGCAATTTTATCTGAATTCATCCAGCGCTATCCTGATGTTGAGTTAGAGCTTGATTTAAATGATCGCCGTGTTGATCTTGTCCAAGATGGTTTTGATTTAGTGATCAGAGCGACAGAACAATTGGAAGAATCTAGTTTAATTTGTCGAAAAATATATAGTTGTAAAAGTTATACCGTGGCCTCTCGTGATTATTTACACCAGTTTGGTAAGCCGAATAAACCAGAGCAATTAGTTGAGCACCAATGCCTTTGTTATAGCAATTTAAAAACACCTAAACGTTGGCATTATGTTGACCAAAATGGCCACGATATTCAAGTTGATGTTTCGGCCAAACTACTTTGTAATAGCGCACAAATGGAACTGGCTATGGTAAAGGCAGGTCATGGCATTTGTCGTTTACCTGAGTTTGCTATGGAGCAGGAGCTTAAAGATAAGTCGTTAGAAACACTTTTTAGTGATTATCCCGCGCCCATTATCAATGTTTATGCTATTTACCCCAGTCGTAAGCACTTATCACCGAAGGTTAGGTGCTTTATTGATTTACTGGTTGAGCATATGCCTGTCTGTTAAGTCTTTATCATAATGTTGTGAAGCATGCTGGCATTGCCTTAATAGTCGATGGAAGTCACTTAACTCTCTATCCATACTCGTTTCCGGAAGATAAAGGTGGTATCCCAATGCAGAGTGTAGACTTTGACAATGATGGAGAAATGCGCCGATAGGTCCTGATATTTTCAAGCCAGACTGCAAAGTATATGGCGTGAAATTAAGTTGAATTTGTTCTAGCGATAATGATTGCTGTACAAAAGCGAACTTGAGTAAAGGTTGCTGTTCATGTATCAGTCGGTTGGCTAACCTAGGTGATATTTGTTGCGCTAGTACATCTAAAAGAACTAAACGAATACCTATGTAGGGAAGAGATATTGTGGTGAGTCCGCATACTTCTTTAATCGGGTTTATTGCTTGAATTTGTTGCCAAGTAAGGTGCCAGTTACCGTATATGTGCTGATATTTTAGTTTTTTCGGTGTTATATGGTAACTAAACTGTGGCTGTAAAACCTTTGTCAGCCCGGTAATTGTCACGATTAAAGCCACTAAAAAAATAAACATTAATATTAACCTTAGTGTTTGCCAATAGTACTGGCTAACTAATAAAGTTAACAAAAAGAGTATGAAACCAACTAGCATGAGAAATATTGCGTGGTGGTTACCTTGCGCTTTAATATTAATACTAGGTAATGGTATTGTCATGATATACCGCTTTTTATAGCTTACTCACTTGATAAGTATAAACGCTTTTTAGGTGATTTTTGAGTGAGCACAGTGTTTGCTATGACAAAGTATCAAAGATACTCATATACTCGAGGGTTGAAACATGGTCGAATACATTGAAGGAATGAGAAAGTAACTCTATAGGTAATCAACTTAAGCCGCGCCTTCGACCAGTAAGCGGACATAACTAATTTGAAAGGCTATGTACACTTTGATCGCAAAGCAGCGGAGTTATAATTTTATAGTTATTTTTCAGAGTTTAAAATTTGCTCCAATTTTAAACCAGTTAATTTCATTACACTTTTTACCACATAAAACATGATAGCCATTAGCATTATCATTGAAGGTATAGCAATAACGGGGTAACTTAACATGGTCATCTCACCAAGCTGTTCATTAAATTTTGCAGTACCGGCAGGGCTAACTACAATCCATTTAGCTAATAGGTAATTCATCGTTGCAGAAAAAACAAATGTTACTGATAATAGATGGTTTGCCCACTGAATTTTTGCTTTAAACTCATCCGTTTTATCTTGATTTGATAGAGCCTGATAGATTAAATCTAAATTAAACAAAATAGGGTTTAACAAAATTTTGGCAATTAATGGTTTGCCCCAGAAGCCTGATATTAGCACCACTAGCCCGATAGCTGATGGAATTGCCGCTTCCTTAATTGCCAGCCACTCCACATCCAATTCAAATAAACCAATACCACCTGTCAACAAGGTACTTAAAAATCCAAGTAATGAAATAAAGTTCATCGACTTGTTTTTAATAAAATCATACAAGCCATAACCAAGAGGAAATAATAATGCTACCACTAAGGCATTCACTGAGCCTAGATATTCATCCCCCGATAATTTCATTAAAATAATCGACGGAATAGCAATGTTAAAAATGAGTTCTAAAAGTGTATTATTAGGACGTTTAGCTTGTGTATTAGTTGACATTATATCTTCATGTTAAGTAAAACTGACAATGTCAGTTTATTTAGGTCTTTGTACATTTTATCGAATAATAAATAAAATGTCATACTATAATCATGTAGTAATTATAGCTGCTACTCATAGATTAGTTACAATCCTCTTTGCCACTCTTGGCGAATAGGAATGCTTCCTGATTGCTCTAATGCCATTTGAACGGTATTAACGAGCTTTTCTTTATCTTTACCTAAAATCCCCTTCAATACTAAATAGTTTGAAGCATGATCAGATCTAAAGACTGTTTTTTCTAATTCGAGTTCAGATAACAATAATTTCATTTCTTGAAATAACTCTAATTTATTTAAAAGACGAAATGGTTGGTGCTGACTCTCAGTAAAGGCCCTAGCAAAACGTTCTTCTCCTAGCGGGAAACTCACCACTAATGTTGATAAGAAGTCAGGTTGAGCTTCATTCATCAATCTGGCTGAGTTAATTGCGTGCTGCTTTGATAATTCAGGCCCACCTAAGCCATTTAATATCATTACCGAACTTTTCATTTCAGATTGTTTTATTTTATTTAGGGCAATTAATGAGCTATTGTATGTTTCACCTTTGTCAATTAATTCAAGCACCTCGTCGTCGCCACTTTCACAGCCAACATACATGAGCTTTAAGCCCAATGCTTGTAGCTCAGATAACTGTTCAACAGTTTTATTAGTTAAATTTCTTGGTAGGCAATAGCTCGAAACTCGAGTGACTTGAGGTAAGTACTGTTTGATCAACAGCAATATTTCTTTTATTCGATTAAATGGCAACATCATAGCATCACCATCAGCGAGAAAAACGCGACCAACAGATAAGCCTGATTTAACTATCGAAATAATTTCTTTTTCAATCAAATCAATTTTTTTAGGTTTAAATCTTTTACTTTCATCAGAATACATTTCACAAAAAGAACAACGATTCCAAGAACAGCCATTGGTAACTTGCAATATTAGACTTTTCCATTCACTAGGTGGGCGAAAAACGGGTTCTGTATACTTTAAAGGGTACATATTAAGCTCTTAATAGTCTTGAAATTACTGCGAAGTTTATACGTTATGGTTGATTATAAAGCTTTATAAGGTAGTTAGAAATAAGAAGTTGAGAGATGATGCTGATAAGCTTTTAAGTTTAAAACAGCAGTTCACGAAGAGTGAGCAGCTGTTTTAGTCTTTGTTGTGTTTACTTTAAAATATACAATGCTTTGTAAAGTCTTTAGCTTCAGTAGCTGTCCAGTCCCCTTTAGGTTTCTCTTTTAGAGCCGAACACCATTCTTCGCTTCCTATCGTAGGTGCACAAGCAGCAAGAATGAAAACAGATAAAAATAGACCGATAAACTTTTTCATAGAATCTCCTAATTTGATTGATAAATGATGTAAATAGAACCACATGGTATGGATACGTCTAAGTACTCTCCATACCATTACTATTCATTAATTTATAGTAATATCCCACAATATCAATAGATTTGGAACCGTAAACAGCCACTTTTTTATAACCAGTTGGGTGTTATTTATAGGTATCAGCAACATAAAATAAATGATTTGTTTCCGCTCAGAACAAAGGGATCCTAAATATTATTTGCGGACTACGATACCAATTTTATTAAATTATAAGTCAATGTCAGGCAAAGTTGTATTTTTGGGTCTTGGACATTTTAAAAAAAGACACTAATATTAAGTTATTCTTTGATTCTTAGGCACATAAATTTTATGGTAAAAACATTAGCGCTTCTGATCTTATTATTTAACAGTAGTTGCTGTGCACAGGCATCAAATCCTGAAAGTTTTATAAGTGACATTTCTAAAATTTTCACTGCATCTATGTACCATATTTTTAAAAACCAAGCTGTAATTAATCAAAAGGGAGGGGGTAAATCTTCGTTATTCGATGAAAAGTTTATTGAAGGTCTAAAACAAACTTATAAACAAAAGCATCATAAATCATTTCCTGAAAAAAGTAGTAGATTACAATCCTTGCTATTAAAGACTATGGTTGAAGTTATGGAAGAAAACCGAACCCTAATTAATGATGAAGCCCTAGGGTTTAAGGGGTTTATTCCTGCCATTTTTGCTTTTCAAGTTTCCGAAAAACTTTCTAGAAAAGGCATAGGCATTAAAATCAAGTTTACCAATATGATCGGCTCAGTGAGAAACCCACTAAACCTGCCTGATGCGTGGGAAGTCAGGGCAATGAACAAATTTAAGAATTCAAAATTAGAGCCCTTGTTTGATGAAACTTCTTTGATGAATAATATTCCCTCTTACCGATATTTTTTACCAATGAAACTAGATAAGTTTTGTTTGAATTGTCACGGAAAACCTAGTGACAATCCGCTAAATAGGGATAAGGATATTACGGAATATACGCATATTGATATGACTGGTTTTCCTATGGAAAACTGGACTTTAGCGAGTTTTGCTGGTGGTATGAGTATTACTATATATAAAAAAGATTTTATGGAGTTAGAGGAACTATGCAAAAGCAATTACATCTCTTCGTTTACCTGTCATTTTTTTTCACTGGAATAACACTTGCTGAGACAATAAAAGTAGGAATAGTTGATTATCCGTGTCCGTAAGGCAATCCCACCTAGCATTTAATATTCCATGGCATTATCGCGTCAATGTCTGGTTCAGGCTTGCACAGTTCATCCAAACATTTTAACACGTAATCGAATGGGATCAGGCCATTAGCT
>Ga0209292_1000518_pt1 | contig 50413 bp, 41 predicted proteins | sample GOMGulsemesocosm_2_FD_184634 | JGI IMG/M metagenome (GOLD analysis project Ga0209292, IMG submission 184634) | Methane-oxidizing microbial communities from mesocosms in the Gulf of Mexico - GOM9C Gulf of Mexico (SPAdes) (version 2) | ecosystem: Environmental > Aquatic > Marine > Cold seeps... | reverse complement strand
GTGTTGACGGCGCTTTTCAGATTGTCCTGCGCGCTTCTTAGCTTGCTTTGAGTTAGCCAAGGTGATCTCCTAAAAGATTGATTATAAGCTTAAATTTAAGGCGACGAAATATGCCTTTTTTTTCGCTGGTTGTCAAATGTTTTAACTGTTTAATTTTATCCCAAGGATAAAAAAGCAGCTAAAAAAGAATATGGTTGATGTTTACGACTAAAGATCAGTCGATAGAACAAAACATGTTGTGAACAGAGGTAAGTATACATTGTTTAAATAACTAAAATCATCACATAATACATATTATTTATTTTTAGGTTACTTTCGTATGTAAGTAACCTTGGTTATACAGCCGAAAACACACTAGGTATGGAGATTTTTTTTGAGTAAAAAGTTAATTAAATCAGGGCTGATTGTTAGCGTTATGACACTCATTTCTCGGGTATTAGGTTTAGTGCGTGATGTTGTCATTGCCAATGTGATGGGCGCGGGCGCAATGGCCGATGTGTTTTTATTTGCTAATAAAATACCTAATTTTTTACGAAGGTTATTTGCAGAAGGTGCTTTTGCTCAAGCATTTGTGCCAGTGCTAAGTGAATTTCAAGTGAAAGATGAGCAAATTGCGCTTGAGAATGGGAATCAAAACAGTCACCAACAAACGCGCTTATTAATTGCGCAAGTCTCTGGTACCTTAGGTGTTATCGTCAGTATTGTTACGCTAGTAGGTATGATTGCTTCACCGGTGATCGTGATACTTTTTGGTACTGGCTGGTTTGTAGATTGGTTGAATGACGCGCCAGGCGGTGAAAAATTTGATTTAGCGAGTAATTTATTATCAATCACTTTTCCTTACTTGTGGTTTATTAGTTTTACTGCACTTTCAGGCGCTGTTCTCAATACTATGGGTCGCTTTTCCGTTGCCGCTTTTACGCCGGTACTGTTAAATGTTGCGATTATTGGCATGGCAATTTGGGGCTCTCCTTATGCTGAAAGTCCTGCTCATGCGTTGGCTTGGGGGGTATTTTTAGGTGGTTTAATACAGTTTACTTTTCAAATCCCATACATGTACCAAGCTGGCATGTTGGTAAAGCCCAAATGGGCATGGCACAGTGAGGGCGTCACTAAGATAAGAAAATTGATTGTGCCTGCCTTGTTCGGTGTATCAGTGACCCAAATTAACTTGTTACTTGATACCATCATTGCGAGCTTTTTAATTACTGGCTCTATCAGTTGGCTGTATTATGCCGATAGGTTATTGGAGTTCCCACTTGGTCTTTTTGTTATTGGTATTGCAACAGTAATTCTTCCTAGCTTGGCAAAATTACACAGTAAAAATAACCCTGCTGAGTTTAGTGCCACGATAGATTGGGGAATTAGAGTCATCAGCCTATTCGGCTGGCCAGCACTAGCAGGTTTAATGGTACTAGCACAGCCCATCATCATGGTGTTATTCATGCGCGGAGAGTTTGACCAGCAAACGGTATTGAATGTGTCTATGGCATTATTTGCTTATCTTTCCGGTCTGTTAAGCTTCATGTTTATCAAAATATTAGCGCCAGGATATTATGCACGTCAAGACACGAAAACACCGGTGAAAATAGGCATTAAAGCCATGGTTGCTAATATGTTTTTCAATTTAATGCTGGCACCTTTTTTGGGTTATGTCGGTCTTGCCTTAGCAACGACACTTTCAGCCACATTGAATGCTTGGTTATTATATCGTGGTTTAAAAGCTCAAGGTGTTTATGAGTTATCCGCTAAAACACTTACTTTTATTGCTAAGTTAGTACTTAGTGCAGGTGTTATGGCATTAGTCGTTTATCAATTATCCAGTGACTTCGATGTTTGGTTAGCGATGAGTTTCCTTGAGCAAGTACAGCAACTAACCCTGTGTATTATTGCTGGTGTTGCTAGCTATTTGGTGATGATTATTTTGTTAGGTGTGCGATTAAAAGACTTTAAAGTGATTAAGGGTGAAAAATAAGCGTAAATAAAGTGTTTACCCTGCTGATTATTCGCGCCCGCTGGTATATAATTTCCCGATTTATTTATGCGAATGTCAATTTTGAGGTTCGCTAATGGCTTTTTTGAGTCATTTAGTGTGATAGTGAAGGGCAGAATAATAGCTAATGCAGTTAGTTCGCGGTATACATAATATTCAATTACAAGATCATGGTTGTGTATTAACTATTGGTAATTTTGATGGTGTGCATTTAGGCCACCAGCAAGTCATTAAAGCCCTAGTAAGTAAAGCTAAAGCATTAAATAGTGTTGCAGCCGTTTTAGTTTTTGAACCACAACCACAAGAGCTTTTTTCGCCTGAAACCGCACCTGCTCGATTATGCCGTTTACGTGATAAATATAATTTATTAGCAAAGTTAGGCGTGCATCGACTTATTTGTGTCAACTTTACCAAAAAATTTGCCAATCAAAGTGCTCAGCATTTTATAGAGCATTTGTTGGTTAATAAATTAGGCATAAAGCACCTTATTGTCGGTGATGATTTTCATTTTGGTAAAAATCGTACTGGTAACTTCTCTATGTTATGTCAAGCAGGAGAGAAGTATGGTTTCGACGTTTCAGATACCACAAGTTATAAAATGGCCGATTGCCGCATTAGTTCCACCGTTATTCGTCAAGCATTAGAGCAAGATGATCTCGTGACAGTGAAACAGATGTTAGGTCGAGAGTACTCGATCATTGGCCGGGTATTTCATGGTGATAAGCGTGGCCGCCAGTTGGGTTTTCCAACCGCCAATGTCTTGCTTAAAAGGCGTGTTTCACCGCTAAGTGGTGTTTTTGCTGTTTTGGTAAATACCAATTTTGGACAATTTAAAGGTGTTGCTAACATTGGTGCTAGACCGACCATTAATGGTGTTAGACAGCAACTCGAAGTACATATTTTTGATTTTGATGAAAGCTTATACGGACAATGCATTGAAGTGATAGTGAAGAAAAAACTGCGCCCAGTGATCAAGTTCGACAGCCTTGAGGCGTTAACTGCGCAAATTCATCAAGACAGTGAACAAGCAAAACAAGTATTAGCATAAGGTTCCATGACGAGAACTATTTTTCGCGTTACTTGAAGAAATATTAAAAATAAACCAATCAATTAAACAGTTATAAATCGGGTTGATATTTATAGCTATTCGTTAAATTTATCAGCCAACATAAACGGATAATGATTTACATGAGTGATTACAAACAGACCTTGAACTTACCTGCCACTTCTTTCGCTATGAAAGGTAATATGGCTAACCGTGAACCTAACATGCTCAAAGATTGGGCTGCTAAAGATCTTTATGGCAAAATTCGTGAAGCCAAGAAAGGTAAAAAGTCATTTATTCTGCATGATGGCCCTCCTTATGCCAATGGTAATATTCACATAGGTCACGCGGTTAATAAAATCTTAAAAGATATTATTATTAAATCAAAAAACTTATCTGATTTTAACTCCCCATTTGTACCAGGTTGGGATTGTCACGGTCTTCCAATTGAATTAATGGTTGAGAAAAAAGTAGGCAAGCCAGGTCATAAAGTTTCGGCGAGTGTATTTCGTGAAAAATGTCGTGAATACGCAGCTAAGCAAGTAAATGGCCAACGTGAAGATTTCAAACGTTTAGGTATTTTCGCTGATTGGGAAAACCCATACTTAACCATGGACTTTGGTACTGAAGCGAATATTATCCGCTCATTAGGTAAAATTGCTGAAAATGGCCACTTACATCAAGGTTTTAAACCTGTGCATTGGTGTACTGATTGTGGTTCCTCTTTGGCTGAAGCTGAAGTTGAATATAAAGATAAAGAGTCACCAGCTATCGATGTGAAATTTGTTATCGCTGATGAAAACGTAGCCGATAAATTCTCTCACCCAGAAGGCCATAAAGGCGAAGGTGAAATTGGCATGGTTATTTGGACCACAACGCCATGGACACTACCGGCTAACCGTGCAATATCAGTGCATGCTGATGTTGAATATACGTTAGTACAGTGCGATGTTGAAGGAAAGCAGCAACGATTAATTATTGCTTCTGATCTTGTTACTTCATGTATGGACCGTTTTGGTTTAGATAAATACCACGCACTTGGTTTCTGTAAAGGTAGCGAGCTAGAGCTAGTACAATGTCAGCATCCATTCTATGACTTTACTGTACCGGTTATTCTCGGTGAACATGTAACGACAGAATCAGGTACCGGTTGTGTACATACAGCACCAGGTCATGGTGTAGAAGATTTTGTTGTTGGTAAATTATATGATCTAGAAGTGGCTAACCCTGTTGGCGCTAACGGCGTATACCTTGAAGATACTCCTCTACTTGCTGGACAACATGTTTTTAAAGCGAATGCTAGCGTTGTTGAATTGTTAAAAGAAAAGGGTGCCTTAGTACACCATCATGCTTTAAAGCATTCTTACCCACATTGTTGGAGACATAAAACGCCATTAATTTTCCGTGCAACACCACAGTGGTTTATCAGCATGGACAACAAGGGTTTACGTAAAGACTCATTAAATGAAATCGAAAAAACACAGTGGATCCCAGATTGGGGTCAACGCCGTATTGAGTCTATGGTTGAAGGTCGTCCAGATTGGTGTATCTCACGTCAACGTACGTGGGGCGTGCCTATGGCATTATTCATCCATCAAGATTCAGGTGCATTACATCCACGTAGCATTGAGCTTATTGAAGAAGTTGCCCTGCGCGTTGAAAAAGAAGGCATCCAAGCATGGTTCGATTTAGAGGCAAGTGAACTGATTGGTGATGATGCTAAAGAATATATTAAAGTACCTGATACCTTAGATGTATGGTTTGATTCAGGAACTACCCATGAATCAGTTATCAATGCACGTGATGAATTTGATGGTATTGCTGATTTATATCTTGAAGGCTCAGATCAACATCGTGGTTGGTTTATGTCATCAATGATTTCATCGGTAGCTATGAATGGCAGCGCGCCATATAAGCAAGTGCTTACTCACGGTTTTGTGGTTGACGCTAAAGGTCACAAAATGTCTAAGTCGTTAGGTAATGTTATTACGCCAAAAGAAATTACTAACAACTTAGGCGCTGATATTTTACGCTTATGGTCTGCATCAGTAAATTACACGCAAGAAATAACGGCGGGTGATGAAATATTTAAACGTCAAGCCGACGCTTATCGTCGTATACGTAATACTTCACGTTTCTTGTTATCGAACTTAACTGGCTTTGAACCAGCTAACCACATGGTTGCTGTTGAAGATATGGTTGCGCTTGACCGCTGGGTAGTTGATAAAGCTGCTCGCTTACAAGAAGATATTATTACTGCTTATGATGAGTATGAGTTCCATGTCGTTGTACACAAGTTAATGAACTTCTGTACTAACGAACTTGGTGGTTTCTATCTTGATATCATTAAAGACAGACAATACACAGCTAAGAGCGATTCAAATGCACGTCGTTCATGTCAAACAGCTATGTACTTAATTGCTGAAGCGATGACTGCATGGATGGCACCAATCTTGTCATTTACTGCACAAGAAATCTGGGAAGCATTACCTTTACCTGTAAACGGTGAGCGTGATGAGTTTGTTTTCACTGGTGTTTGGTTTGATGGCCTCACTAAACAGGAAAGTACACAAGAAGAAAGCACTGAGTCTTCAGATGATCTGGGTAATGAGTACTGGACTGAACTGCTAACTGTTCGTGGTGAAGTTAACCGCGCATTAGAGCAAGCAAGAAAAGATAAGTCAGTCGGTAAAGCACTAGAAGCACAGGTTACTTTGTTCGCAACTAGCGATTTAGCCGCTAAATTAGCTAAATTGGGTGATGAACTTCGTTTTGTTCTAATTACCTCTAAAGCGACCATTGAAACAGTAACATCGGCACCAGAAAATGCGCTTGAAACTGAGATTGAAGGTTTATGGTTAACAGTAGCTCCAGCGACAGGTGAAAAGTGTGAGCGTTGTTGGCATGTCACTACAGACATAGGCACAAGCGAAGCACACCCAACGTTATGTGGTCGTTGTATCACTAATATTGATGGCGCTGGTGAAACGAGACAGTTCGCTTAATTCGAACAGTCTATTCGAATCAAAAATTACTTAAGATAGTTAAACAGCTTAAGTAAAAAATTGGGCTACTACCTATACCTATCATTAGGGAAAGGGTAGTAGCCTATTTATTTACGCCGCTTAATTGTGCTATATGAGATTATAACCATTGAAAAAATTATTTAGTGAAACAGGTTTACGCTGGTTATGGCTAACCTTACTGTGTTTGTTGGTCGATCAAGTGACTAAGCACTGGGTTGCCGGAACTTTTGACTACAAAGAAACACTCGTAGTTTTCCCATTTTTTAATCTTTTTTATATTCATAACACTGGTGCTGCCTTCAGCTTTTTAGCTGATCAAGGTGGTTGGCAACGCTGGTTCTTTACCGCTATTGCTAGTATCGCCAGTATCGTTTTTCTCGTTTGGATGGCAAAAACACCTAAACAGCAGCGATTATTAAGTATTGCTTTTGCATTGATTTTAAGTGGCGCGGTAGGTAATTTAATTGACCGAGCGTTGTTTGGTTATGTTATCGACTTTCTCGATTTTCACTGGGCTGGCTATCACTTTGCCGCTTTTAATATTGCCGACTCGGTAATTTTTATTGGCGCAGCATTAATGATTTTTGAATCCTTCACTAATCAGGAAAGTAATCAAGAGGCTAGTGTTGATGAAAACAGTGACACTAAAAAACAAAAGAATGAAACTAACAAAGTAGAGAGTGAATAATGACTGATTCAACACAAGCGAAAATTCAAAGTGACTCAAGTATTCTTGTTCACATTACCATGAAGTTAAGTGACGGCTCTGCTGCAGACAGTACTAAAGTTAACAACAAGCCAGCTAAAATCATCATGGGCGATAACAGTATCTCTCCAGCTTTTGAAGCCGAACTTATTGGTATGGCTAAAGGTGATTCAAGAGAGTTCACGTTAGAAGCAAAAGATTCATTTGGTGAATCCAACCCAGATAATATCCACTATATGGGCCTTGATAAATTTACCGCTGAAGTACCTGCAGAGGTAGGTAATATTATTACTTTTTCTCAACCAGGTGGTGACTTACCCGGTATGATTAAAGAAATAAATGGTGATTCAGTGACGATTGATTTTAATCATCCGTTAGCGGGTCAAACAGTAACGTTTGTGATTGATCTTGTAGATATTATTTAAACTATCAATATTAACATGCCTATGTAGTTTACTCAGGTACTCTTTTAAAGGAGCGTCATCCTGAATTTATTTCAGGATCTCGTTGCTAAGATACTGAAACAAGTTCAGCATGACGAGAAAATCTCCATTGTTTATTAGTTCCTGAATGAACTACATAGGCATGAAAATGAATATTCAATAGACCTCATCTAAAGGTCATTAAAAGGTAAGTAAGTATAGTGAATTATTTGGCTCTTGATGCTTCAACGGAAGCATGTTCAGTAGCGTTACAAGCTAACGGAAAAATTTATTCTCGTTATGAACTTTGCCCTCAATCGCACAGTTTACACTTACTGCCGATGGTAGATGCAGTACTTAGTGAAGCGGGTATAAAACTAGCAGAACTTGATGGTCTTATTTTTGGTCAAGGACCAGGTAGCTTTACTGGTGTTCGTATTGGTGTTGGCGTAGCTCAAGGCTTAGCCTTTTCTGCTAATTTGCCAGTGGTAGGTGTTTCTAGCTTACAGGCGATGGCACAACAGGCTTATATCAAACACGATGAAAAGCACGTTATCGCCGCAATAGATGCGCGCATGGCTGAAGTGTACAATGGCTACTTTGTGCTTGATGAGCATGAAATTATGCAAGTTCAACAAGCTGAAGCCGTAACACCGCCAGAGCAATTAGCAGCGCACCTTTCGTCAGTAGTTACTAGCGATTTTTATGCTGTTGGCACTGGTTGGGATGCGTACTCTGAAAAGTTAAGTGAAAAATCAGATGAAAAGCTAAGTGTGGATTCAGCTGAGAGTTTATTCGCGTTGAGAAGCAACACAGATAGCCCTGAGATATTGTTCCCTACCGCCGAAGCTATGTTGGCCATTGGCAAGGTAAAATTAGCCCAAGGGCAGGGCGTATCGGCAGAGCATGCCCAACCTGTCTACGTACGGGATACCGTTTCTTGGAAAAAGCTTCCAGGGAAATAACGGAAAAATAATGGAAAACTCTTTAAAAGGTAAGCCAGCCAGTTTTTGGCAAAAATATCAGCTATTTTTTCTTCTGGTCGCTGCTATTATTATCAGACAGATCCCCATCGTTTCAATTCCACTAAACTGGCTAGAAACGTATTTTCATGAAATTAGCCATGGTATTGCAGCATTAGTTACCGGTGGTCAAATCATCAATATTCAACTGTTTGCTACCGGTGCTGGTCTATGTACTACCCAAGGTGGCTTGAGCTTCTTTATTACCTTCTTTGGCTATGCTGGTGCAACGGTGTGGGGCTGGTTAATATTCAAGTTAGCGAATAGTCATCAACGTACTGCACAGGTGTTTTCTGGAGTGATGATCGTATTGTTACTTGCTTCAATCGTCTTGTGGGCAAGAGACCTGCTTACAATGATTATTATCGCAAGTTTAGCCGTGATGTTTGTGTTCACCGTAAAAATGCGTAAATTATATTATCTACAATTGTTGTTGAAATTTTTTGGATTAAGTATTTTATTAAATAGTTTGTTTAGTCCAACCTACTTATTTGATGGTCGAGATTTAGGTGATGGTGCTGCATTGGCGTCAATGACAATGGTTCCTGAGTTAGTTTGGGTATTATTATGGTGCGTGTTAGCGATTGTAGCCTTGTACTCCTTGATTAAAAGTAATAATAATCTTTACTCTTAATCATTGGTTAACGTAATAATCTTGCTTGAAGCTTGTATCTAAAAGGTAAAGTCTAATGATCGATAACGCAGAAATTGAACAGCTTAGCTATCAATTAGATGATTTAACACTTGCAGCATTAGCTTGTGGCGATAAAAACCATCAACCGGTGTTATGTTTACATGGTTACTTGGATAATGCCGCAAGCTTTATTCCCTTAATGCATCAAATAGCGCAAGAAAATAAATCACTGTCTAATAGACGTATTATTGCCTTAGATTGGCCAGGACACGGCCACTCAGATCACAGAAGCATTGGTGCTCATTACCATTTTTTTGATTATGTCAGTGATTTGGTTGCGCTATTCTCACACAATAACTGGCAGTCAATTGACATTGTCGCTCACTCGATGGGAGCAATGGTTGCTAGTGCATTCGCTGCCGCTTTTCCTGAAAAAGTAAAGTCATTAACCTTGATAGACTCCTTTGGTTTCATATGTGCTCCAGCAGAGCAAACCACTAGTCAGTTACGAAAAGGTCTATTGAGTCGGGTAAAAACAGTTAAATCTAATCGAACTTTTACTGAAGAAATGGCGGTAAAAGCACGACTGCATGTATCAGATTTAACGGATGAGCATGCACAGCTCATTGTAAACAGATCATTAATTGAAGTTACAACTAAACTAAACAGTGCAGAAGCAGAGAATAACGATTGTGTTTTATATCGTTGGCGATCCGATCCGCGGTTACGAACACTTTCACCTTATCGCGTAACGCTAGCACAAGCACAACAGTTGTTTAGTGATATTAAATGCCCTTTACAACTAGTCTATGGTGATAAAGGTATGGAAATGGTAGTAACAGGGCTAGAGCAGTTTTCTTCCACTGTAAAGGACTTAACAACGACTAAGCTATCGGGCGGTCACCACGTTCATATGGAGCAAACTGAAGAATTATCATGCTTACTTAGTCATTTCTTCAGTAAAATTCAAACAAGCGTTTAAATTTGTGGCGCATTGCCCTAAAATTTGATAAAACAGTATTATTGAAATAAGCGTTGCTGAAAATAAAATGACTATTAAAAAATATAGCAACATAATCACCTATTGAGGAAAGCCGTTGTGGAAAAAATTTGGTTAGAGAAAAGTTACCCTAGTGATGTGCCGTTTGAAATAGATGCAGACAAATACCCGTCTATTGTCGACATGTTCACAAAATATTCTACAAAATTTAGTAATAAAACGGCTTTCATTAATATGGGCGCCTCCATTACTTATGAAGAGCTCTCTGTGCAAGCAACCGCTTTTGCTGCTTATTTACAGCAAGACTTAGGCCTAGTAAAAGGCGATAAATTCGCGATTATGGTGCCAAACTGTTTACAATATCCTGTAGCATTATTTGGCGCCTTATTGGCCGGTCTTACCGTGGTAAACGTTAATCCACTTTACACGGCGCGTGAGTTAGAGCACCAATTAAAAGATTCTGATACGAAAGCCATGTTAATTATTGAGAACTTTGCTCAAACGCTTGAGAAAGTGATTGATAAAACGGCAGTAAAGCATGTCATTATGACATCACTAGGCGATCGCTTAGGCCTAGTAAAAGGCACGGTGGTAAACTGTGTTGTTAAATACGTTAAAAAAATGGTACCTGCTTTTAATTTACCTCATGCAGTACGCTTTAATACGGCATTATCGCGAGGTTTAGGACTTAAATTAACGCCAGTAACCTTGTGTGGTGATGATCTTGCCTTCTTACAGTACACAGGTGGTACCACAGGCTTATCAAAAGGCGCGATGTTAACGCATCGAAATATGGTAGCAAACCTACAACAAGCAAAAGCGGCTATTTCTCCCTTGTTAGTAGAAGGTGAAGAAGTAGTGGTAACCGCGTTACCGCTTTATCATATCTTTGCCTTAACGGCGAATTGCTTAACCTTCTTTACCATGGGCGGTACTAATTTATTGATTACCAACCCAAGAGATATGCCAAACTTTGTTAAAGAGTTATCAAAGTACCCATTTACCGCAATTACGGGTGTTAATACCTTATTTAATGGTTTATTGAATACTCCTGGTTTTAGTGAATTAAATTTCAGTACATTAAAAATGTCTCTTGGCGGCGGCATGGCCGTTCAACGCCCAGTCGCAGAGCGCTGGCAACAAGTGACAGGTACTCGCCTATTAGAAGGTTATGGTTTAACTGAATGTGCACCTTTAGTGACATTAAGCCCACATAATCTTGCCGCATATGATGGCACTATCGGTCTTCCTGCTTCTTCAACAGATGTTAAAATCATGCGTGAAGATGGCAGTACTGCAGATATTGGTGAATCGGGTGAGATGTGTGTAAAAGGGCCACAGGTAATGACAGGTTACTATAACTGTCCAGAAGCCACCGCAGAAGTATTAAAAGATGGTTGGTTTGCTACCGGTGATATCGCCATGATGAACGACCAAGGTTTCTTTACCATTGTTGATCGTAAAAAAGACATGATTATCGTCTCTGGTTTCAATGTATATCCCAATGAGATTGAAGAAGTACTTGCTATGCATGAAGGTGTATTAGAAGGTGCTGCTATAGGTGTTCCTCATGAAGTTTCAGGTGAAATTGTTAAGGTTTTTGTAGTGAAAAAATCAGATGATTTAGATGAAGAAACGTTGATAAAACATTGTCGTGACAATTTAACGAATTATAAAGTACCTAAAATAGTTGAATTTCGTAATGAGCTACCTAAAACTAACGTGGGTAAAATCTTAAGACGTGAATTAAGATAAAAATAAAGAGCGGGAACTCACTCGGTTAATTATTAAAGGAATCTTACTTAATACCAAACGGATTAATTATCTGGCTTATCAATAGCTAGCTGTTTATAATTTGCGACAATATTCGCTTATAACACTAGCTATAGTTTGAACCTCCATGCGCCAATTGATTAAAAAGTTATTGCCTAATTTACTACTTGTTAAATTAAAGTATTTTGTTAGACATTTTCATCAAAATATACAACCTTTCTTTGCGCTCAGCCCCTTTTTATCTAGACTGTATTTTGCTTTTTTTAATTCAGCTTATCAAAGAGAGCAATTTTCCACCTTGCAAGGCATGGTAAAGTATAACGAGCGGACAAAATCAACTCACGAGCAATCTAATCCTTTATTAAGGCGTAATATTCATCGCTTAGAAAAAGGTTTAATCATGCGGCCGTTAAGAGAGGTATTTGCTTTAGAGTACATCGAAGAAACACAAGAAGCATTTGAGTTGGCATATCAATCTTCTGCGCATCAATCAGAAGAACTTGCTTGGGCGAAATCAGTGTTAATGAAGTACTTTGATACAGTTTCACTCGAAGGCAATAGTTTACTAACTCGGTTAGCAAATGAATTCAGTCAGTTAAACCAAGTTAATACTTCAAATTCACAAGACCTAAACAAAACACCCTATAAATATAATGAATTAGAAACCAATCCATTAACTTTTGAAGAGTTTTCTCAGTTTATTGAAATACGCCGCTCAACTCGTTGGTTCAACCAGACACCAGTTTGCCGAAATAAAATAAAACAAGCTATTACCCTTGCTTCACAAGCGCCAAGTGCCTGTAATCGTCAGCCTTATGAATTCTATGTTGTTGATCAGCAGCCTCTATTATCAAAAGTAAGCAAACTCGCTATTGGCGGTGGTGGTTTTGCTAGTAACATACCTTGCTTAATTGCTGTAGTAGGTGATTACTCTTGTTATGAGCATGAAAGAGACAGACATGTTATTTACATTGATGCCAGCCTTGCTGCTATGCAGTTTATGCAAGCGTTGCCAACTTTAGGCTTAGCCTCATGCCCGATGAACTGGCCAGAGTTAAGTGTGGTTGATAATAAAATTTCACGTTTACTAAAACTGCCAAACTATAAAAAAACCATCATGTTGATTGCCGTTGGTGAGCCAGAGCTGGATGGCGGTGTTCCCTATTCTCAAAAGAAAAGTGCAGAAGAGTTAGTGCACTTTGTTGATACGGTATAAAAAGGACATAATTTGTTAAATATAGAAATTAAAGGCGTACAGTTCTCTAATAAGGGCGCTGAATTGATGTTAGTTGCTATTCTTGAGCAGTTAGATAAAGAATTAGACGAATATCAAATTACACTATCTCCAGGGCCTCATCTTCCTTATCAAAAAAGAGCACGGTTAGGTGCATGGCAAAAATTAAGCTTTCGTCGCGGTAGTATTGACCTTACTGGCGCCTTTGGAAAATTGCCTAACAAACTGCTTAATTTATTAAAGCGCTATGGCATAGTCACAGAAAAAGATGTTGATGTTATTTTAGACGGCAGTGGTTTTGCTTATGGCGAACAGTGGGGCGTTAAATCACTCAAACATACCGCTAAAGAAGTCACTCGTTTTCAGCAGCAAGGTAAAAAATATATTTTTTTACCACAAGCCCTTGGTCCTTTTAAAAGTAGTGAAGTACAGAAACTTGCGAAAGAAGTTTTTGCTAATGCTGACTTGGTTTTTCCTAGAGACGATGAATCTTATCGAGCATTAACTGAACTACTTCCACAAGCAAAAGCAGCACATGTTAAACAAGCGCCAGACTTTACTTGCTTAGTAGAGCCAAAGCCCTTGATAGATGAAACATTACACCCACAAGATAGTAAAACTGTTTGCATCATTCCTAATAACAAAATGGTCTCTAGTTTTCATCATAAAAAAGCGAGTAATGATGAACAAAGTTATATCAAATTTCTAGTACAAGCGGGCCAGTATTACCAACAACAGGGTTGGCATGTTGTTTTACTTAATCACGAAGGCAAAGAAGATCAACAAATTTGCCAACAAATTGCCCAAGAACTATCAAATAATGGCAATAAAATCGTCATCCAAGACAATTTATCTGCTGTTGGTATTAAAGCCTATATCGGTAGTGTCGATGCGGTAATTTCAAGTCGTTTTCATGGCTGTGTTAGCGCGTTAACGCAGGGTATCCCGTGTTTAGCAACAAGCTGGAGCCATAAGTACCAAATGCTATTTCAAGAATACGGTGTAAGCCAAAATGTACTTGATTTTAAAATTGATAAAAGTGAATTAGAGAAAAAATTAACACTATTTAACCAGTGTTTATCTGAACAAAGAGAACAGTACCTTAAACATTCAGCTTGTGTGAAAGAGACAACGAGACACATGTGGCAACAAGTTTTTTCAACACTTAAGGTTTAGATTATCGACAAGGTTAGGACGAGTTGATAAACTCATGCGATCTTAGTATTAATTATTATTTAGAGTTATTTACGCTGAAATATATGCCTATAAATTTACTACAACTTATTGTTTAGTGATTGAAATGGTCAAGCAAATATAGCCACAGGATTGAAAATGAAAAAAAATAAAGGTTTTACGTTAATAGAGCTTCTTATCGTTATAGTTATATTAGGCTTACTAATGTCTTTAGTTGCGCCTCAAATGTTCTCAAAAGTAGACTCATCAAAGAAAAAAACAGCTTTAGCACAAATGCAGCTGTTACAAACATCACTTGATACATACAGGCTTGATATCGGTGATTATCCAAGTGCATTAGCAGAGCTAAGTACCTCTAATAAGCCAAATTGGGATGGCCCATATGTATCTAAAAGCGTACCTAATGATCCTTGGGGAACTCCCTACGTTTATCAATCACCTGGCGCAAATGGTGAAGCATTCACTTTAATAAGCCTAGGAAAAGACGGTAAAGTTGGCGGAAAAGATGACAATGAAGATTTGGTACACCAATAATGTTTCAATTAGAGTCTGTTTTAAAGAAATTTGATGTATCAAATGAAGACATAGAAAAAGCCAAAGCTTACCAAAGTAAATTTGGTGGGGCGCTTGAACGTCTACTAATAAATATGGGCAGTTTGTCTGAAGATAGTCTAACTGAAATTTACAGTCAGTTATTATCGGTTCCCATTTTGTTAGCAGACGAGATAGAAGAATGGAAAATACCAAGTCAAGCTAAAGAATTGAACGTTGTCTTTTTACAAGGCAGAGGTTGGTTGCCCTATAGTTACAGTGATCAACAGTGGATATTTGCCACACTATCTCCACTTAATTGGGAAGCTATTCAGTACTTACAAAATAGTAATGTTTCATATAAATGCATTATTGTTGCAGATGCTGAGTTTGATAGTTTACTTTCAAAAACCTCCGGACAAGAGGAAGTTTCACCACAAGATTTTGGCTTATTATCTGATGTCGAAGAGGATAAGTTACGAGAACTTGCCAGTGAAGCTCCTACTGTAAACTTATTAAACTCACTTATCTCTAGAGCATTGAAACAAGGTGCTTCTGATATGCATCTTGAGCCAAACAAAGGTCGTTACAGAGTCCGATTTCGTGTTGACGGCGTTTTACATGAAGTTGAAACGTTGCCTGCTAGATTGCAATTACCCGTTATTTCACGATTAAAAATATTGTCTGATATGGATATTGCTGAAAAGCGTCGTCCACAAGACGGTAAAATTGAGATGAAAATCTCTAATATTGGTTTAGATATACGTGTATCAGCATTACCGCTTAATGATGGTGAAAGCATGGTATTACGTTTTCTTCGTAAAGACGCAATACAGTACGATATGGAAGTACTTGGCTTATCTCCTGATATTGAAGAAAAAATCAAAGCCGACTTGAAACACACCGCAGGTGTAGTGTTACTAACAGGACCTACAGGTAGTGGTAAAACGACTACGCTTTATACCTTCTTAAATGAATTAAATAACGACGATGTAAAAATCATTACGCTGGAAGATCCCGTTGAATACCAACTTGAGGGTGTTAACCAAGTTCAAGTTAAACCTGAGTTAGGATTTGATTTTAGTACTGGTCTGCGGAGTATCGTAAGGCAAGATCCAGATATTATCATGATTGGTGAAATTCGAGATCAAGAAACCGCACGAATTGCCATGCAGTCAGCACTAACAGGGCATTTAGTTTTTAGTACCGTTCATACTAACGATGCGCCAAGTGCATATACCCGATTATTAGATCTTGGTGTTGAAGAATTTTTATTAAACGCCGCTTTAGTCTCAATTATTGCACAACGTTTAGCGCGAAAAATTTGCCCTCATTGTGCAACTCCTCATAGTGAGGCTAATGACTTGATTGAAAAATATCAACTGAATGTTTTAGCTAAACGAACAGGCATAGATAAAATTGATTTATTGTCTGCTCAAGGTTGTCAAGAGTGTTCTAATACAGGCTATAAAGGACGAATGGCAGTAATTGAATACTTACGCTCTGATCACGAAATCAGAGCCATGCCTAAAGATGAACAATTCATAACTAAAGCAAAAGCGCATAATTCGAGTATTGGCGGACGTGATTTACTCGAAGATGGATTAGTCAAAGCTATGCAAGGCTTAACGACCATAGACGAAATTATAAGGGTTTGTGGTTAATGTCGATTTTTCTTTATCAAGCTTACGATACTCACGGTGGACGAATTGATGGTCAAATTGAAGCCAATTCGTTTGAAGAGGCAAAACAAGAGTTAAAACATCAAAAGCTAACAATAACCTCACTGAAAGCTGATAGTAAAGTCACAGGTAATATTGCATTTTTTGAACGGAAAAATGTGAGTTTAGAAGAGTTAGAGTTTATCACTTCTGAACTCGCCATTTTGTTAAAAAATGGTGTTAAAATTGATAAAAGCTTATCAATTTTAAAAAGGAATAAGCCCCCTGGCGCAGCATCCAAGCTATTAAATGAATTACATACAGCGGTCAAACGTGGCAATGTATTATCCGACGCTATGGCTGAGCAACCTGAAGTATTTGATGCGCTTTATGTTAACTTAGTTCGGTTAGGTGAGGCGAGTGGTGACCTGGCTCATGTATTCGTTAAATTATCTGCTGATCTTAAGTTTAAAAGTGAATTAAAACGAAAAATAATTCAATCCCTCACTTACCCAATGGTTATATTTGCAGTATGTATTCTCTGTATTCTATTTATTTTTAATTACATTGTGCCACAAATGAGTGGCTTATTTGATGGTTTGCCTGAATTGCCTGTATACACTGCAATATTACTCAATGTAAGTAGTTGGATGCAGAGTTATCAATGGTTCTTATTTGCCGGTATTTTTGCGGGAGTAATTGCACTTGTCAGTGCCTTTCGAAACCCCGTAGCAAAAAGAAATTTAGATGAAATAATGTTGAAAATGCCGTTGATTAAAGGCGCTTTATTGGTGATAGAACGTATTCGGTTTAATTCCGCATTAACTATGATGCTTGAAGCTGGTATTTCAATCGATAAAGCGCTAGAACTTGCCGCTGGTAGCGTAAAAAACAGATCAATTCGACAAGGCCTTATTGCGGCTAAAGAACATATTAAAAAAGGTGCAGGCCTAACAGAGTCTCTTGGACGAAGCCCTATTTATCCTGACTTTTTTCTTTCATTGCTCGAAGTTGGCGAAGAAAGTGGCAAGTTAGCTCCTGTATTTGAAGAAATAGCTTCACGTTCACGAAGTGAATTTGAAAGTTGGGCTGACAATATGACCTCAATCCTTGAGCCATTATTAATATTAACTATGGGCGGCATTGTCGGTAGTGTTGTTGTCACCATGTTATTAAGTATTATATCGGTCAATGATCTTGGTTTTTAAATAATGCTTTCAACTGACAGTAATGCTAAAGCAATCAAAAATAATAAAGGTGTCACCTTAATCGAGTTATTAGTGGTCATTACCATTATGATGACCATGATAACGTTAGTCGCGCCTTTAGCTATAAATACGGTTGATAAAGCAGAAGCTCAAAGTGAATACTTATCTTTTTGTGGAACCTTACGCCGCGCAAGTATTAAGGCCTTTGCTAATGGCTCAGGTATAAATATAGTACTGGACCAAAACACATTAGTGGCTTTTATCGTGCCCTTAACCATCAATGGTAATGCACAATTAAATCCAAATGAAAATGAAGTTATTATTGAGCGTAGCTATGAGTACTTAAATTTTTCACCTTTGGAATTTACATTTAATAGAAATGGTATGCCGGATCAAGTAATGATTAGCCTAATGCAACGCAATAAAAAAAGGCAGCTAGATCTAATGGCACTCCTAGAAAATTAACATGAAACACTCACTAAAATCACCCCATTCAATTAAAAACCAACAAGGCTTCACCTTAATAGAAGTGCTCGTTGCTTCATTTATTCTATTTTTGGTTATTGCTGCCGTCACTTTAGTTTATCGTGGTGCGTTGATTTCGAGTCACAAGGCAGAACGTGCGTTAAAGTTCTCATCTTTGGTCGAACCTATTAGCGAAAATATTAAGCTTCAGTTGCAATCATCAATAAATAGTGAGCGGCAGGGGCAAGGTACTATGGGTGAAATCAATTACAATTGGCACGCTACGCAAACATTTCAAGCTAAATCTCCGCCATCAGCTGATGCTGAAAGTGGCAACATCTCCCAAGGAAATAAAACCTTCAGATTATGGGATATCACGCTTAACCTTGAATTGAAAAGTGCGAGTCGACAGTATCACTTTAGTGAGGTGAGTTGGTGAGACATAACTACCGCGCTAATAAAGGTTTTACCTTAGTTGAAATGCTGGTTTCTATGGTGCTTTTATCTATGGTATTGCTCATTGCTTCCAATGCATACTCATTATTTAGTGATCGTTGGAATGGACGATTAGGCCACTTTAACCAATCAGTTACGCAAGCAAGGCAGATAGTTTTAGTGCAAGAAGCATTAAAATCAATTGTTTCTTATGTGGTGACCAACGAAAAAGATCAAGCCAAACTTTACTTTGAAGGTAACCGGAATGGCTTCGTAGCGGTAACCTTACGTTCACTCTTTTCACCCGGTAAAGCCGCGGTAATGCGTCTGCAAGTCACGCAAAATGTAGACTTTACTTATGCGCTGTCTTATCAAGAGTCGTCAATGGAAGACCAACTATTAATAACGGCTAAACAATCTTTAAACTTTAGTGAGCCAATCGTTTTATTTGATAACCTTACCGCTATTAATTTTCAGTACTTTGGTTGGCCATCAACGCAGAGTAAACAGTGGACAATAGACAGTAACATGCCTCAACCTCAGCCGCCTACCTGGTTTGAAGAGTACAATAGTTTAGCTATAAATTTGCAACCCGAGCAAATACTAGTAACCTTCGGCTCAGTGCAAGGTGATTTTACCCTGCAAACGAAACTTACAAACTCAGTACCTGGCGTACTTACCAGCTATACCGATATTGATTAATGATGATGGCAACAATGAAAAATAGAATTAAACAACAGCAAGGGGTTGCTCTCATACAAGTACTATTAATTAGTACCATTATTACCATACTTGCGATTCATTTTAGCTTTACCGCTCGGGAACAAATAGCTATTGCCACCGCATTTGAACAAAGAGTTAAAGCAACACAAGCCCTAAAAACGGCACAAAATAAAATTATTTTTACTTTATTAACCCAAAATAACTTCAAGCAACAAAATAACGTTTTGCCGAACAGTGAGCTTTGGAATTTTCACGGTAAACCATTTGTATTAGAAAAAAATGAAAATATTGAAGTAACTGTAGCCATACAAGACAACAATGGCTTGCTATCTCAACAATACATCAAGAGTCAGTATTGGACTAAAGTACTGGAACGCATGGGGCTTGATAGTGAACAAGTAAAACGTAAGCAAGGTGAAATTGCCGACTGGCAAGATAAAAATGATACTTCATGGTTAATGGGAGATAGTGAACCGAGAAGCCTAGAGAATGGTCAGGAATATCGCAATAAAGCCATTCAATTACCACAAGAAATAGACTGGTTTTTCGAACAAGAGCCACAATATTTACCTTTGATTAAGCAAATAAGTACGCAATACTCAGTGGTCGGCTTTAATCCGATGAATGCTCCTAATATTTTGCTAGAACTATTTTTTGAAGCCACCATTGCTCGATTGATTATCGAAAAAAGAGATCAACATACCCTAACGCGACAACAAATGTTTAACTACTTAGGGGACGAATATGACAGTGTTATTATGACTTTATTCCAAGGTGTTAAATTCAAAATAACCATACAGGTAAAATTAGCGGACGTTCAAATGCAAGAAACCATAGAAGTCGAGCTTCAGCCGAATAAAAATGAACCCATATTGATATTCTCTCGTTATTAACGCTCACTGTCAGATTAACAGACTCCGTCATACTGAACTTGTTTCAGCACATCTAACAGTAAGTGCCAAACTCATGAGATCCCGAAATGAGTTCGGGATGACGAATTCAGCATGACGAGCAATAAATAGCGCTTTCAACAGTTATATACTCTGTGTATAATATTTTTAGTCTCGTTTGTATAGAATTAAAAAAGAAACATAGTATTGCAACAAGTTAACAATCAAAAAAAATCCCACCTTATGGCACGGTTACCTCATCTGCTCGAATCTATTTTTGCCTCTCAAGGCGGATATTTCGCTGATACTCTATACGCTTTTAAACCGGTAGGGCAAAGTGATTTTGAACTACAGTCAGTTGATGATAGAACCTCACATACGTTACGTTGGTTAATACTGGGTCGAGAACACTATTTTGAAACATCAAAAGAATACCCAATAGCCAATAAACGCGATTTGAAACGAGCATTACACTTTGACGATAATAAGGCGCCTTTTTCAGGGGTAACCTTACAGCATATTGAAAGAGTTAATGAACAAAGTCATCGTGTGACATTTTGGGTGATCAATCCTAATGTTTTAAAACAAATAGCTTGTTCTCCTTGGTTAATACTTCCTGAGTCTTATTTATTAGCTAAAGCGATGCATAAGCAAGTTAACTTGGCGACTATTAAGTGCATTAGTAAAACTTTATATATTTCTCAAACTGGCCAAGGTATTTGCTCAGGGGTACAGTCCCAGCAAACTCCAAATGTAGAAAGCTTCGCCTTTTCAACAGGCTCACCTTTAAGTGTAAATACCGAACAATATTTTACTGCAACGGCTGATAACTTTGTCGGGTTATTAATTAAAGGACTAAAGTCACTTGAATTAACAATGTTGCAAGGTTTCTTGGTACAGTTAAATGATACTAACTGGAAAACTTACCCGTGGAAGCAGGCTGGAATCATTGCCGCTACGGTATTTTCCGCTTATTTAATGGCAACGAGTGCTTGGCTGGTTTTTAAGCAAGAATCGCTTGATTATAAAATTTCAGCCCAAAAGGAAGTAATTAATCAAGCGCTCTCTTTACAAAAAAAATATCAACAAGAATTACAATGGCAACAAACACTGTCTAAGCCGTTAGAAGGTACTTTCCCTTACTGGTATACATGGCCAACAACATTAGAAGTCATAGCTGTTGGCAGTAAAATTACCGCCGTGCACTATAAAAATAATAAAATAATCATTCATGGCGAAACCAATAAAGGGGTAAAAGCAACCGACGTATTAGCAAAACTGAGTGATAATGCCAATGTTGTATCACCCAGCTTTTCACAGCCAGTAAGAAAAAGACGCGATAAAGAAAGCTTTGCCATTAGTTTTAGCTTTGCCGATATTGCTGAGCAGCAACAAGCTAAGCAGGAATAATAAAAATGCAGCCTCAAATTAAGCGTAACCTTATGCTTGCCGTACTTGCAGTACTGCTGATTGCACGATTCATTCTAGTTCCCGTATTCGAATGGCAACAAGAGCAAATCGATCAGATAGCAGCAAAAGCACAGCGATTAGTTAAAACAGAACATATAGTTAAGCGTTTACCACAAATAAACGAAGCCTTAGCCCAATTAAAACAAAGCAATCAGCAGCAACAAGTACATTATTTTAAGCACGATTCTATGAATCGATTTAAATTACAATTACAACAGAAAATAGAAAATATATTCTCTCAATCGAACATCAAAGTAACTAACTTTAATTGGGTTGCTGAAACAACAGAGCAAATAACACAAGCGCGAGCAAGAGTAACTTTTCAGGGGGCCACTAAGGATTTTGTTTTATTGCAATTAGCTATGGCGCAATTACCTGAGTTACTCAATATTAATCAATGGGACTTACATATTAAACGAATGGATACCCGTTCATTAGGTAAGGCCAATGGTAATTTAGTACTTACGGCCTATAATATTTCGCCAAATGTTGAGGCGCCATAATGTTTAATAGGTTAAAAGCTTCTTTTGTTCAAAAACAATTTATGCCTTTGTGGCTAATAATAACGTTGCTGATTTTACTCGATATAAGCACTCGGTTAACAAGTTATGAAACTGAGCAAAATGACACCTGGAAAATAGCTAGCGCTAGCAAAAACGTAGGGTTTTACCTTGACCAAGCCCAAGGGAAACTCATTAAAAGTAGCATTGATGCTTATCAGGCCGCTGAATTAGAAACAAAAAGCAAAGCAAATATCGGTATGTCTGAAGCAGACCAGCTAGCACAACAGGGCGATTTAAGTCAGCTTTATGCGGGGAATATTCGCTACCGCTTGGTCGGGATATTTGACAAAAGCGGGCGCTTTGCTGTGATTCAACAACTTAATATAGCAGAAAACGAAAATAAACTGATAAAAGTAGCGATGACTGAAAGCTTGCAGGGCTATCAAGTCACTGAAATATTATCGAATAAAGTGATACTTCGCAGTAACGACAATCGCCAAGTAAGCCTCTTCTTGTATAAAAAATTAGATGCAAAGCCAAATGAAAAGCCATTAAATAGTAAGCGAAATTAAAATGAAATTAATAACAAATAAATCAACCGTTATACTGTTAGCGCTATCACTGTCAGGTTGTGCATTAACTGAAGATGCACAACCCGACGAACTAGACACAAGTTATACGGTTGGTGGCTCTTATTTAAAAGAAGAGACTGCAGGCAAGCAAAAAAATGCAAGTGAAATAGATAAAGAAACAAGTAATGCTGCAGATGTTAGCAGTAAAAATACAGCAGAATTACAAAACTTGCCTTCATTGGCACGTGCTCCCCTTAACTTACGTAAATCAGCGCAACTTTCAGCTGCGTTCTCAGCTGAGGCATCATTAACTGTTTCAGTAAATGAGATGGCAATCACCGATTTTTTACATTACGCATTGGGTGAGTTGCTCAATATTAACTATATAGTAGATAAAAATGTTAACCAAGAAGACCAAAATATAACCCTTAACGTAAAAGAGCCAATAAGCCCGCGACGCTTAATGCAGTTAACTACTGAATTATTAATTGAGCAAGGGGTAGAAATTAAATACAACGAAGATCTTTATTTTATACGCCGGTTAGAAGGTGATAAAAAAAGCCAACAAATTGTTACAGCTTTGGGCCGTGAACTTAGTTCAGTACCACGAACTGCACAAGAAATTTTACAAATAGTACCGTTAAAGTTTGGTATTAAAATATCGATAGAGCGTACTTTAAGGCAATTGGTAGGCGTAAAAATAACCCCTGATTTTGAGCAGAGTGCTTTATTTTTACAAGGCAAACGAGAGGATATTCTTAGAGCGTTAGAATTTATTCATTTATTAGACGCACCGTCAAATCGCGGTAAACATATTGGTTTAATTCCATTGACCTATATAGACAGTGATGAATTTACCAAGCAAATAAGCTTATTATTAGAAAGTGAAGGTATTCCGGTTGCCACTAATAAAGCGCAAAATAAAAATTTAGTATTAGTGCCAATAAATCAAATAGGCGCTATCGCTGTTTTTTCAACTGAACAAGAGTTATTAAATCGTGTTCGCTTTTGGTCTAAGGCCATTGATAAACCATTAAAAAGCTTAACTAAACAGTATTTTATGTACCACCCTCAATATGCCAGAGCATCAGATCTAGGTGACAGTTTGTCAGCCTTGTTAGGTGGCGCAGGCGGAGCAAGTAAAGGTGGTTCATCGGCAAATAATCGAAGTAAAAGCAATAGTAGCGCAAATAGCAGTAACAATAATAGCTCGGCTAATAGCACAGGCTCAGCACCTTCGACCAAACGCACTGCAGGGGTGAGTAATGATAATATCACTTTAGTGGTGGACGAAAGAGCGAACGCCATTATCTTTTATACCTCAGGTAGTGAATATCAAGCGTTATTACCACTGATAGAAAAATTAGACGTATTGCCAAGGCAAGTTATGCTAGATATTACTATTGCTGAAGTAACCTTATCTGACGAGTTTAAATATGGCGTAGAATGGGCAATGAAAAGTGGCGATGCCACCTTTGGTACTAAAGGCGCTTTTGGTATTGAAGGCATCGGTGGTTTTAATTTTAACTACACTGGCACTAATGGAGAAATAAGCGCTAATTTCTTTGAAACCAATGGTTTGGTTAAAGTACTTTCTAACCCAACACTCTTAGTACGTGATGGCGTAACCGCTAATATTAATGTCGGCTCGGATATTTCTGTTATAGGTCAAACAACCGAAGACCCTATTAGTGGTGATAGACAAACTACCAGCTCTGATTACCGTAAAACCGGTGTTGATATTACGGTAACACCTACCATTAACGCTCAGGGCATTGTTATTATGGAAGTGATGCAGAGTATATCTAATTCTGTTCCAGAAACATCAGGTGCGGGTGGTAACCCAGATATTTTTGAACGCTCTCTTAGCACTGAAGTCGTGGCACAAAGCGGGCAAACGATTATTTTAGGTGGCTTGATTAGTGAAAATGTTAATGACAGTAATAAACAAGTACCGTTATTATCAAGCCTGCCGCTTATTGGTTACTTATTTAAAGCCGGTGGTGATAACGTCAGCAGAACTGAATTAATTATGTTAATTACCCCAAAAGTGATTGATAGAACGGATCAATGGGATAAATTAACTGAATCATTTCAGCAAGGACTTAATTATTTATCCTTGGATTCCAAGGGAAAATAAGCAATAAAATAAATAGAAATTTTAAGTCATTTAATCATAACTCATTTGATTGTTAACTTTGTTGTTAGGTTGATTACTAACCGATTCATAATTGCTTAGCATGATCCTAAATAATCTAATGGAATTAATTGATTAAATGACTAAATAGTAGTTGACAGCTTGGACGTTGTTGATTAGATTACCCTGAGTTTTACACTGTTAGTACTTGTTGATATTTAATTAGCTTGCGTACAGCGTAGACTCTATTAACGTTAAATAATGATTTATTTTTTGTTAACTATAGAAAAGCAAAAAATGATAAAGAATCATTTTCATGAAAATTAAGGATTAAAAATGTTTAAAAAAACACTGATCGCGGCTACTTTAGCTGCTCTTTCTACTTCTGCAATGGCTGTTGATGTAGACACTACTATTGCACAAACTTACGGTTCAGAAGCATTAAATAACAGTTTAGTAAAAAATGACGGTTCAGCATTAACTTTAGGTGCTGATGGTAACGCAAACGTAGTTACTCTTACTTTAGGCGCTGAGTACACTTCTGGTGATACTATCTCTATTAAATTAGCTGGCGCGAAATTTAAAAAAACTGAAACGTTTACATTAGAACAAACTACAGTTGGTACTACTAACGAAATCCTTTTAGGTTTCTTAAGTGCGACAGATAACGAAGTTACTTTCCGTGTTACAAGCACTAAAGGTACAACTGACGGTTTAATTTTATTATTAGATAACGGTACTTTTGTTCAAGGTGCCACTACAGCTGTAGCTAACGCAATCATCTTAGATTCAACAGCTCCAGGCGCTAAAGGCACTCTAAGTGCTACTGCTCTTACTGGTACTGGTTTAGTTATTGATGCTGCGGGCACTAAAGACTCTAAAGTTATTGCTACTGTAGTTCAACAGCATAAATTTACAGTTGCTTCTGCAGATGCAATGGGCGCAAAAATTGATGTTGCTAAAGCACGTAAAGAGTTTAGTGGTGTTACTGGTGAAGAAGCAAACTTCATTGTTACTTACGCAGCTACTACTCCTAATCAAGCTGGTTACACTACAACTTCTGCTAAGTACACTTTAAACGGTTCATTTACTGGTTTTGAAAAATCAGTAGCGGCAACTGATAACGACGGCACAATTGTTCGTGACCCAGCTGGTACACCAGAAGAATTAACTGCTGCTGCAGATTTACAATCAGCTGCTGTTACTCACACTGCTGGTACTCCAATCACTCAAACTTTTGAGTTTGCTGTTGATGGCACAGCTGCTGACCGTGTTGTACTAAATGCAAGTTCTTATACTGTTGATGTATTATTATCTAACGGTACTCAAACAACTACTTATGCAGGTATTGCAGCAGGTTCTCATGCACTTAACGGCGCTAACGCTCAATACGCTTACGTACCTGTAAACTACGATGGTGCTGTTACTACTCAATTTGAAATTGGTAACAAAGGTCTTGTTGATGGCGAAATCACTATCACTGCATTTGATACTGCAGGTATGACATACTCTAAAGTATTAACTAAAAAAGCTGAAGCTGGCAAGTTAACTCAAATTACTGATGCTGATATCTCTGCTGCATTTGAATTAACTAAAGGTACTAAATTAAACCTTACTTTTACAGTTAATGCTCCATCTGCAGACGTAACTTTCGCAGGTTACTCTAACCGTGGTACTACTGGTCGTATGTCAATCAACAAAATCTAAGTTAGATTTTCTTGTAGTGCATAAGACTTATTGTTAAGTTTTAAATTTAACAATAGACAGTATAAAAAACGACCTTAGGGTCGTTTTTTTTTGCCTTTTATTAGTAATAAAGGGGTCTGAATAAAGCGGGAATAAAGGCGGCGGGAATAAAGGGGTCGGTGACAAACCGAAACATCATCCATTTAACTTTAACGGTCGTCCTCGTTTCGCGTGACCTATCTTTCGTTTTACTGCCAGTTCGATTTGCTGTTTAAATGAATCACTCCCTAAAGGTAATGAAAAAGTCGATGCTTGCTGTATTTCTCCAATAAGGTCTTGGCTAAGTTCTTGAGAAAATAATTCTTTATAGGCAAGGCTAGGTGACTTATGATCAGCGCCTAACCGTTGATACACATGATGCATGACTAACTGTCGCCTAGGTTTAATACCTGCATTTACCTTGTAGCTTGACCATAAGTACTCGTTAGGGTGCTTAACCATCGATGCCCTAACTGGGTTTAGCTCAATATATTTATAACAAGCTAGCAAATACGGTTCAGCATCAATTAAGCTCGCTCTGTACCTGCCTTCCCATAATGTCCCTGTACGTTGATATTTTTTGTTGATATATTGAACGTATCTTCTGCCGATTGATTGCATGATTTGAGGGATTGATGTTTTAGAAGAGGGTATTATTAATAAATGTACGTGGTTAGTCATTAATAAATAGGCATGAACCGAAGCAGAATATCTAATATAGGCATCATTTAAACACACTAAGTAGAATAGGTAATTTTCAGGGGCATAAAAACAAGTACTTCGATTACTGCCTCTACTAATAATGTTACAGGGGATGTTAGCTTGGAACATTCGTGGTTTTCTAGGCATATCGATTCCTTTCGATAATTTGTTTATTGGGTTAAGTGTCGTATTAATAAATTGAGAGTAAAGTGAGACTTATTTGTCACCGACTCCTTTATTCTTTATTCCTTTATTCCTGAAATTCTATTTGCTTGGTTAGCTATAACTTGTGTATGCTGCTTACGACTAAACTGGTCAACTTATTTGCAGTAAAGCGTGATGAATATAGGTATGAACTATGGAATTAAACAAGGAAGTATAATGAAGCTTATTCATGTAAAGGTACTACTTTTGTTATTGCTTACAACTTTGCTTACCTCTTGTGGTGAAGAAGAAACTATTAAAGAAAACGTAATAAGCAAGTTAAATATCAATGCAGCGCTATTGTCGCTGGAGGTTAATGAAACTTATTCATTAATAAGCATTGCAAGTTATGTAGATACAACAACTGAAGTGATAACAAAGCTCGGTAATTGGTATAGCTCTGATAATACTATCGCTTCAGTGACTGAAGGTCAGGTTGTAGCGATTAGCTCTGGCCAGATAAAAATTAGCTATGAATATAATGGTCATAGGGCTGAAATACCGGTAATCATAGAACCACAGCCACAAATTACCCACCTGTTTAAATACGGCGATATATATGTCGGTGAAAAGCTTGTTGCTAGCTCTGTTTGCCAATATTGTAACCCCCAAACAACCCAGTATACTTGGCTTATTGATCGTAACAATAACCAGATATTTAATGATACTATCGAAGTCGCCGGAGTAAACGTTAGCGACTTAGCTGTTATAGCGCCAAGTTACACAGTACAAAATGAAGATATGGGTAAGCGCTTAAAATTACAAGCTTATACGAGCTCAGAAAAAGGCTTTGTTCAAAGTACCACAGAAGATGTTATTTATAGATCACTTGTTGTTGATAGGTTATTTAACAACGATGTTGCTTTTACTGCACTAAAAAATGATGGTTCAGTTGTTACTTGGGCCACAGGCAGTAATGGTAGTGAACAACCAATTTTGGCGGGTGTTGAACAGGCTTTAGCTAATGACGTTATTGATATAAAGAGTAATTCAGTTGAGTTTATTGCCGAAAAAATAGATGGCTCATTGGTGATTTGGAATTTTTTTGGCGAGGATAGAAGCCCCTTAGTCCAATTCGCGCCAATCAAAAAAGTAGTTGCTTTTGCTGATAACCTTGCCATAGTGCGCAGTAATAATACCGTTACTACTGTTAATCGCTTTGATGATGGCACTACACTAGCGCTAGGCAGTGATGTAACCGAAGTTTTCAATAGCGAATATGCTTATACTGCTCAGATGAAAGATGGCAGCTTGCGTTCTTGGGAAAGCAATTACTTTGGCGGCATAACCTCAGCACCTACTGAGTTTACCTTAGGTAATATTACTGAAATATTATCTGTGAATGGTAAGTTTTTTGCCATACAAGACAATGGCAGTGTTGAATATTGGCCGAAAAAGGCTGATGACAATATTATCTTTACTGAATTTAATGGACTCAGTTCTTTTCACAGTACACTTTCTCAAGGCGCTCACGTTGCTAAAAAATCTGATAATACCATCCTGGTATGGGGTGATAAATGTTTTGCTGGTGAACTTTCAATTGTAACGATAGATGCTGAGCATTATGGTGATACTGGTGAATGTAACGAAAGGCAGGCTATAAACCAGCCAGTTAATGTTGAATCAATAGCAAGTACGTTGACTGCCTTTGCTACTTTAGATAAAAATGGCGCGGTCAGTACTTGGGGTTTATCGGTAGAAGGGGGCAGTAGCAAATATCCGGTTAATGTAACAAGTCAGTTAGCGGCTGACGTTACTACTGTAGTAGGAAATAACTCGGCCTTTGCTGCGCTGAAAATTAACGGTCAGGTAGTTACTTGGGGATCAAAACACTCGGGAGGCGACAGCTCGCAAGTTAACCATGATTTAGTTAGCGGTGTTACTTCTTTAGCGGCAACCAGTTCGGCTTTCGCGGCACTAAAGGCAGATGGCTCGGTCATTAGTTGGGGCAGTGAATTGTCAGGGGGAACAATGTCAAAACCACTCGATGTCAGTAGTGAGTTACTGTCGGGGGTTGTTGAACTCTACGCCACTGATTCAGCATTTGTCGCTTTAAAAGAAAATAGCACCATTGTTTCTTGGGGAGGGCGCGCCATGGAAGAGGTTATAAAAATTAAACTGTTACCACAAGAAGTAATAGAGTTTTCTTCAATAGACCTAAATAACCTGAGTATGTTGGCTCGGTAAATATAATGAAGTAATTACTATTACTTATCGCCTATCACCTGTTGCTTATTGTTACAATAGATTAAATAAACCTGATATAACTACAGGTAATAGTTGTAATATTTGGAGCTTGATTGTTTTCTTTTCTTAAACGTAAAAAAAGTGGCGAAACCTTAGCTGCTATGGGTAATGCCCGTTGGTTAATTGGCGAAAAAATACTGTCAATGTTATTGGTTTTATTTGCTAGTGTATTAATTGCTAGGCATTTAGGGCCAGAAGCCTTTGGTACATTAAATTACCTGCTTGCTATTATTGCCTTAATGGCTCCATTTTGTTCTTTAGGTTTTAATGCCATTATTACCCGCGAGCTGGTTAAAGAGGTAAAGCGACAAAATACCATTATGTCGACCGCGCTAGCGTTTCGGTTTTTAGGCGGCATACTGTCGGTATTTTGTTTATATTTTTTTTATGCGTTAGGTTTTTTAACTACGATAGATGCATCATTTTGGTGGTTAGTTCTACTTTCCATAGTCAATATATTAACCGCTCTACATGTTATTGATTTTTGGTTTCAAGCAAAAGTATTGTCTCGTTATATTGTAAAAGTTCGCTTTATTGCTGTGTTAGTCTCAACCGCTGTCAAAGTTGTTCTCGTGATCAATGGGGCGACATTAAATGGTTTTGTTTGGGCCGCTGCATTCGAGTCGCTGTTAATATCATGTTTTTTTCTATTTATTTACCTCTACAAAGCAAGCCCATTTAGTTATAGACAGATTGATTGGTGTTATGGTTTAGACTTATTTAAGCAGTCTAAATGGCTAGTTATTTCAGGTATCGCTTCAATTATTTACTTGAAAATTGATCAGTTGATGTTAGCTGAAATGGTTTCGGTTACTGAGGTCGGTATTTATTCTGTGGCGAGTAGAATGTCTGAGGTGTGGTATTTTTTCCCAACAGCGATTGTTGCCTCTTTTTTCCCTTCGTTATTAAAATTAAGAGGTGTTGGCGATGATAAGTATCAAATAAAGCTTCAACAACTCTGTGATTTTTTGTTTATCTTTGCGTTAATACTAGCGATTAGCCTAACGTTTATAGCTGATTGGTTAATTGTATTATTATTTGGTAGTGACTACGTTGCTGCAGGCTTAATTTTATCATTGCATATTTGGGCAGGCCTCTTTGTATTTATGAGGGCTTTATTAAGCAAATGGCTACTTGCTGAAAATTTAGTATTCTTCTCGTTTGTTACCCACGGTATCGGCGCTGTTGTGAATGTATGTTTGAACTTATGGCTTATTCCAATATACCAAGGAGTAGGGGCTGCCATATCAACCGTTATTGCTTATGCCTTTGCTTCGTATATTGCTTTATTTTTTCATCGTAGTACACGACCTATGGCGATCATTATGACCAAATCGATATTTTTACCAGGGCGATTGATTTTGGCTAAACTAAAGTCTTCAACTCAGACTTAATTCGTCATCCTGAATTTATTTCAGGATCTCATGAGTGTGGGACTTGTTGCTCGAGGTGCCGAAACAAGTTCAGCATGACGGGCACTTGCTGTTTTTATTCGAATAATTTGTAGTTTTTTCCTTAGGTTAAAATGCTACAATGCGCGCCATTAATCAGATTTAGAATGTTTAGACGGAAAAATAGATGAAACATGAATTATTAGCCTTAGAAACGACAAACGATATAGTGAGTTTTAAAAAACTTTTTAGCATTATTTTTCGTATGAAGTGGTTCATTCTATTTGTTACCTTAGTTTTTGCTGCTGGTTCAATTTATATAGCAAAGGATAAACCCAATGTTTACACGGCTAAAGGTATTTTTGTGCCTGCGCAAAGTGATTCTGGTGGCGGTTTATCCCAGCTTGCTGGGCAATTTGGTGGTTTGGCCGGTATGGCAGGTATCAGCTTAGGTGGTGGTAAGGGTGATGATAATGCTATTGCATTAGAGTTACTTAAATCGCGTAGTTTTTTACAGCACTTTATTAAGAAACATAATATTTTGCCTGAATTATTGGCTACTAATACATGGGATTCTGAAACGAATACGTTAGTGTATGACGAAACCATGTATTTAGAAAACGAGAAGAAATGGGTGCGTGGTGCTCCACCAGGTAGAAAAGTTATTCCTACCCCTTGGGAAGGCTACTATACATTGTTAAACTTAATTCAGGTTGAGTATATTAGTAAAAAGGGCTTCATAAATATATCTGTAACTTACCTTTCTCCAGAGATAGCGACTAAATGGTTAAATCTATTAATTGCCGATTTAAATAGTTACTGGCGTCTTCAAGAGAAAAAAATAGCCGTTGACAGTATTGAATATTTACAGCAACAAGTGAAAAAAACCAATAACAGTGAAATGCAGACTATTTTTTATAGCATCATTGCCGAGCAGACTCAGAAAATATTACTGACTGAGGTACGCAAAGAGTACCTCTTTAAAACGCTTGCGCCGATTGTTATTCCTGAAGAAAAATCGGCACCTTCTCGAGCATTAATTGTCGCAGCAGGCACTTTTTTGGGTGGGTTATTATCATTATTGTTTTCGTTTGTTTATGTAAATGTTCGTCCTGAAAAATTAAAATAATGGCTCTAGATGTTAAAATGCGCGGCTTATTTAGGGCTATCTCTCACGCTTTATCAGGTAACTTACTGGCCGCTATATTTGCTTTTGCTTCAACCGCTATATACTCACGTTATTTAGAAAGTACTGATTTTGGTACATTAGTTCTGTTGCAAAGTTATGTACTGGTTTTTTCTGCTTTAGCGAATCCTCAATCTTGGCAAGGCTTAATAAAATTTGGTGCTGAGTACCAGGGTAGTGATCTGGATTCATTTCATTCTGTGGTCTCTATTTGTGCTATTCAAGACTTCATATATGCTTTAATTGCTGCCATTTTAGCAGTGATGCTAGCTCCTTATTATATCGCCTTTTTTGAATTGCCAAATTACTTAACAGGCTATTTACGATTGTTCTGCTTAGTCGTTTTTTTTAGTCAAATAGGTTTAGGTATCGGAGTACTTAGGCTTGCAGGTAAGTTTTCTTATGTGGCTTTACACGCAGTTTTTGCAGCAGGCTTAAATTTATTAGTAGCACTATCAGCAAGTCACTTCTATTTTTCGATAGCCGAAATCACCGTTTTTATGACTATGTCTATGTCTATTGGAGCATTAAGTTTAATTGTATTAGGTTTTGCTTCTTTGGAAGGAAAGAATGTTTTCTTTTCAAACATTACTTTACTGAAAAGTACTTTTGACTGGAAGAAAGTTGCTAAATTTAATAGTTATACTCACCTTACGAATGTAGCTGATGTCCCCGTTAGGTTGTTAGATACAATATTAGTGGGGGCTTTATTAACAATAGAGTCAGCAGGGGTTTATAAGATAATCCGACAACTGGGTACCATTATTGATAAGTTTACGGGTCCTGTGGGACAAGTGCTTTTTCCAGAGTTTTCAAAGTTATTAGCAAATAATCAACTAAGAAAAGCGACAGACTTGTCTAGTCGAGTTTCATTAATGGTTATGGCTATCAGCGTTCCTTTTGCTCTGGTACTTGCCTTAAGCTCTTCTTATTGGCTGCCAATAGTTTTTGGTGAATATATGTCAACTTATGTCTGGCAGCTGGGAGTGTTTTTTGTTTTACAAGCGGTAACGGTTAGTTTTATGAGCATCCACCCTCTATTTGTGGCTTTAGGCTTTGTTAAACAACAATTATGGTTAACAATAAGCTTAAATATCACTTTTATAGTTTGTGCTTACTTATTCAGTCAGTACTGGGCATTATTTGGTATTATTTTAGCACTAGCCGTACAATATTTTGGTACAATCTCTATAAAATTATTTATGATCAAACGAACTTTACACTTAACAAGTATAAAAAATTAATATGAAAATATTACATTACACACCAAATTTTTCTATGCCAACGGAAACTTTTATCTATGATCAAATTTGCGCTGTTGAGGCGAAAGATGGTTTTGATAATGTCATTGTTACTTCTTATTTAACCAATTTAGAGTCGCGCCCTTTTAAATCAGTCAAACATATTCCGATTCAGCAGTTAATTTCAGCAAGGGTTACTGGGGTGTTAGCTTTTCGTTTTCAACAGCTCGCTTTTTTTATTAATTATTCTGCTTGGTCTGTGTTATTAAAAAATGAAAAACCTGACATTATTCATTGTCATACGGGGAATGGTGCGAAAACCATTTATCATATCCTTAATAAGTTAAAATTAAATATTCCTGTAGTCATTTCATATTATGGTTCAGATGTTACTAGTGAACCTTTGAAACGTCGATTTTATCAACGAGATTTATCTCGTTTCTCAAATCAAAAAAACACTATAAGTACCGTACCAACACATTTTTTGAAAGCCAAAGCGATAGATAATATAGTTATACATGCTGATATGTTGAGAGTTTTACCTAATGGTTTTAGCCCTCATTTTTCTACCAATCCTAAATGTAGTTTTTATCAAGAATCATTAGGACAACCTTATAAAATATTAATGGTTGGTCGTATGGTTGCTTGTAAGGGCCATAGTGATTTATTGTATGCTTTCTCACAGTGGTTAAAAAAATATAAAAAAAATGCTCAGTTAATGTTAATAGGTGATGGACCCTTAAAAAAGGTTATCGATGACTTAATCATTTCGTTAGGACTGGCAGATAATGTAAAAATATTTTCAGCACTTAGTCATCAAGAAGTTGCTGATGAAATGCGTATGCATGATTTATATGTTCAACCATCGATTACCGATCCTGTTAGTTTTCAAGCCGAATCATTTGGTGTTGCGGCGTTAGAAGCTGTTTCTATTGGTTTACCTGTTATTGTTTCTGATTGTGGTGGTTTACCTGAAGTGGTTGCTGGACCTGAGTCAGATGCTTGTTGTATTTATCCGCAAAAAAACATTAATGCGTTAACTCTTGCGATTGAAAAAATGTACTCTAGTAAGTTTAGTGGTGATGAGGTTTTTAGAATGACAGTGGTTAAACGTTTGAGCCAAGAAAGTAATACAAAAAACATAATAGATATTTATAAAGAGCTTAAAGCAGTATGATTAATTCAAATTACGTATTAATTACCAGTAATATGTATCGCCCAAGTATCGGCGGTATTGAAAATTCACTTTATCATTTAGCGAAAGAGTATAAGGCGCTTGGTTATAAGGTTTTGTTAGTAACCAGTGATATTAATCATTTAAATGTTGAATTACCTGAATATGAAGTGGAAGATGGTATTGAAATACATCGTTATCGTGCTTTTTCTGGACAAGGTGCTCTCGGCTTTAGCAAACATTTAGCTAATGCTTTTTTTCTCTACAAAAGGTTACTGAAAACATACCAACCCTCCACTGTTATTTGTCGATACCATTTTAATTTAATGTTACTCAAACTTGCAGGCTGTAGAAATACTACTTATTTGATACCTGGCGTGGTAAAAAATGAAACACAAATTAGTATGAATTTAACTCTAAGTGGCTTTGCCAAAATAAGAGCTAAATTATCTTTTGCTTTTCATCAATACTTACAAGAAAAATCACTAGAGAACGCGAATAAATTATTTGTTTTTAGCCAAAATATGCTAACACAAGTGAGTGAAATAACCGATAGGAAAGATATTACCATCACTAAACCTGGTGTTTCACTTAATCGTTTTTCTCCCCTGTGTAGAAAAGATAAATTACTTATTAGGCAAGAGTTAGGCATAACCACTGATAAAATAGTTTTACTATGTATTGGTCGCTTAGTTAAAGCTAAAGGCTTTGAAACAGCGATTAGAGCAATAGTAGCAAGCCACAAAGACAATCTTGAAATGTGGGTTTTAGGTGATGGCCATTTATGTGATTATTTTAAAAAATTAATCACTGAATTAGAATGTCAAGACCAAGTAAAGTTACTTGGTCGCCAACAATGCCCTGAACGTTATTATCAAGCCGCTGATTTTTTTGTGATGTCTTCAATTTATGAACCTTTAGGGCAAACTATATTAGAAGCATTAGCGACAGGGCTTCCTATTATTACTGCGCCAAGTTCCAGTATAGTTGTCACTGCAAGTAATGAGATTATTGATAAAGAACATAATTTTTTTACTGTTGAGCATAGTATTGAAGCTTTTAGCCACGCTTTTTGTCAGGTTGCTGAATTAGGCGATAGCGACTATCGAACTATTAGTGAGTTTAATCGTCAACAAGCTAAAACTAAATTTAATTGGTCAGTACTAGCACAAGAATTGCTTGATGGTGAGTTTATTCTTTCAAAAAAGAAGGATAACCGATAGTGATATTTTTAAAACTACAATATTACATCCTACGTATTATTCAATTGTTCACCTTTAATAATCACTTTTTAAAAAAACGTGTTGCGAAAGCTCATTACGCATTTAATGTGGCTAGGTATAATAAACAAGGGGTAGAGTTAGGTAAAAATACGATTTTAATTGATTGTAAATTTTCAAGCTCAAATAAAGGTGATAAATTCTATATTGGCAACAATTGTACTATTACAGGTGTTACTTTATTGGCTCATGATGCATCACCTACATTATTTTTACCAGAATTAGTCAATTTTGAACCGTCTTATTTACCAGGAGCTCGTCGATCTTATCGTGCCCCTATTCATATTGGTGATAATGTGTTCATTGGTTGGGGTAGTATTGTGTTACCTGGGGTTACTATAGGCTCTAATGTGGTCGTAGGTGCGGGTAGTGTCGTTAGTAAAAATATTCCAGATAATAGTGTTGCGGTAGGAAACCCGGCAAAAGTTATTAAAGATATAGGGTCTTATAAAGAAGCTTATTATAAATGCTTAAATGATTTTACAGAGCGTTTTTAATGGTTCTAGAGCAAACACAAAAGAGTAACTTGTCTCGACAAAATGTACATGATCAGCGTGTAGTGTTTTGTCACCATGTTATTGTATGGATGTTAAGTTTCTATCTTTTAGCTGATATTGCCTCTGGTTTTTTTGTGTTGCAACTAGGCGTTGATTTAAAGATTTCGTTATTCTATAAAATGGTGCTTTTTGTTTGTCTATTGCTAATGATTGCACGTTATCAATTCAATGTTTTTATTGTCTTAATGTTTATCATATCTCTGTTATTGGTAAGCCCAGTTGCTGAGTTATTTCGTTTACCTGTTACTGAGTATTTTATTGCAGATTTTTCTGCTGTAATTAAAATATTGATGCCATTAACTGTTTTTCTTTATTTTGCCAGTGTTTATCAAGTTAATACCGCCTTTGTAGATAAATGGATTAAATTTGCTTTATGGTCAAATTTTACTATTTTACTTATCAATTTAGCTATCGGCGCGCTGGGGTTTGGCCGGCCTTCTTATGCTTTAGCTGATGATGAAACGGCTGGTTCTAATGGTTATATTTATGCCGCGAATGAATTGGGTGCTACTTTAATTGTTCTCTTTGGTTTTGTTTTACATATGTTTTGGAACCATTATCGTAAGTACTATATCCCAATGGCTATTCTCACTTCGCTTTGTGGCGTATTAGTTGCAACGAAAACAGCCATGTTAGCTGCAGTTCTATTGGTTTTTTTAGTGCCACTATTTAATGAACGACAAGTTTTCTTTCGGTTAACTTGGCTGAAAATTAAGTTGTTGGTCCCTGCCATTATTTTACTTATCACGCTAATTATTTTTATTGTTGATTTTTTACAAGGCATAGGTTTGTACGATAAATTTGTATGGATATTATCTCAAAGAGGAGTTATTGGTATTATTTGGTCAGGGCGTGAAGCTTATGCCCTAGATTTATTCAATGTGTATATCGATCAAAGTACCTTGTTTCAACAAATTTTTGGTCAAGGTACGGGCGGTGTTGCTGAACACTTACGTGTTAAATATTCGGCTGAAGTTGATGCTGTTGATACCTTAGTTTGGTTTGGTTTTTTCGGTTTATTAATTTGTTTAGCGATGCCAGTCTATTTTATTGATCGAGCAGTTAAAATTTTTCTACATCATAGTAGCCTTTATGCTCCATGTGTTTTACTTGTGAATTTAACATTATTATTTTTATCGCAGCTCAGCGGTCATGTCTGGATATCAGGCACATTAGGCATTAGTTTAGGTTTATTAAATGCGTTATTATTACTTGAAAATAAAAAGTTGCTTGAAGATAAAAAAGCGACTGCATCTAAGGAGCGTTTAGATGCATAATTCTCCTTTGGTTACCGTATGGATACCTACCTTAAATCGCCAAGATATGCTAAAGCGTGCGTTGAACTCAGTACTTGCGCAAAGCTATGACAATATTGAAATTTTCATTGTTGATAATGGTTCAACTGATAATACCGAAGCTGTTGTGGCTGATTACATGTCTAAGCATGAAAATATTAGGTACCACAAGTTTGATAAGAACAAAGGGGCCTGTGCCGCGAGAAATTACGCAATAATTCATGCTTGCGGGGATTTAGTTACTGGGCTTGATGATGATGATGAATTTTTACCAGAACGCATAAAAGATCTTGTTAATGCATATGATGAGCGCTTTGCTTTTGTCTGTACGGGCTATTTTTGGGATTACGGAGCTTACAGTAAAGCAAGGACTAGTCATTGTCTAGAAGTGAATCTGCATGAACAACTTAACTTTAACCAAGCATCCAACCAGGCTTTAGTAAGCAAACAACGCATCATCGATGTGGGCTTATTTGATGAAGAGCTTACCTCATGCCAAGATTGGGATATGTGGACACGGTTAATCATAAAATATGGCACAGCACTTAGGATTTCAGGCGCTTCTTATATCGTCCACACCGCGCATGATAAACCGAGAATAACGGGAAGTATCAGTAATAGACTAAAAGGGCTCGAACAATTTTATGAGAAACATCAAAAATTAATGTCAGCACAGAATAAGAAATGTTTTAAGTTTTTACTATTTTATAATACCGAAAAGCGTTTAGGTTTTATTGATTTTGGACGGTTATTTTGTTGGCCTATTAAAGATAAGGTAATCCGCTACTTTATAGCTTCTAATTTTCCTAAGTTAGCCGAGAAGCGTTTAGCGCGACTGCGTAATAAATAATAATTATGAAAAAAATATGCTTCATTTCAAACTTATTTCCGTCAAAGAATGACCCTACATTTGGTAGTTTTGTTGGTCTAAATTATCAACAGCTTAAGGATATGGGCTATGAGTTAGCAGACCCTATCGTTATTAATGCTAGGGTAGGCGCCTTTAAAAAAATATTGGCTTATATTAAGTTCTTCTTCACTGGTCTTAAGGCGATATTGAGTAATAAGTATGATTTTTTCTATATTCATTATTTAACTTATTCCACCTTATGCTTATTACCTATTTTACCTTTCAAGAAAATTAAATATTTAGTTAACATACACGGTGATGATTTAGTCGGAACGCGATTAATTCATAAAATAATGGGCCTACCTTCTGCTTATATATTACAGCGAGCTACTACTGTCGTTGTGCCTTCACTCTATTTTAAACGCCAACTGCTTGATAGACATGCTTTTGTTGATGAGAATAAAATTATAATTTCTGAATCGGCTGGTTTTCGAGAGGATTTTTTCTATCCCCCGAAAGAACAAATAAATGAGTTAATTACTCAAAGCGACAACTTACATTTTGGTTATATTTCTCGGGTTGATGAAGGTAAAGGTTGGGAGTTAATGCTTGAAGCCTTTGCTCTACTGAAAGAAAAAAAACCAGCTGAATATGCTAAAACTAGATTATCAGTATATGGCGCGGGAGCCCAGGTAGCAGCGTTTAATACGATGGTTTTAGAGCTGGAGTTAAGCGATGTAGTAACTTATTATGGCCCTTTAGCACAATATAAACTAGGGGAAGTATATCGTAGTTTTGATTACTTTTTATTCCCTACGAGAAGAGAAAGTTTTGGTTTGGTTGCGGTAGAAGCTCTTGCTTGTGGTACGCCCGTTATATGCAGTGCAATCGAACCTTTAACTGATGTTGTTAAAGATAGCCATAACGGCTATCTGTTTGATGATGGCTCTAAGAAGTCCTTATATCAAAAACTTGCATATTGTTTTTCAATTTCAACATCGGACTATTCAAGCTTAACAAAATCTTCTGTATTATCTGTTAAGCATTTAGGCGCTAAAGAAGTATGTAATGCCCTCAATAAAGAATTAACTAAACGGTTCTCTAGCTAAGGTATTTAACTATTTCATTAGCCATAAAAAACTTTTCTTTTTGGTATCTTTTAGGTGTATGTTTTTGACAAAATTCTAACTGACTTAAAAGTTGCTTTAAGTCAGTACAAATTACACCATAGTCATTTATCTCGATGAAATTACCTAAGTCCATTTGATGTTTATCTATTCTTTCTAAATTAGGTACTACGAGTAGCTTCTTCCCCCTCTCTAATAGGTTGAATATAGTGCCGGCCCCTCCATGGGTAATAACAATATCAACAGAGTCGATTAAGTCCTCAAAATTGTCACTAAAACTAAGGTAATTATGTTTGTCGGGCTTATATGAACCATCAGCTATTTGGCAGATAACTTGGTAGTCTGTAGGTTTTAATTGTTCGTCGACTGCTTTTATTAAACTATCAAATGCAGAAGTGCCGACAGTAACTAGTATTTTCATAATCGACCACAGTACTCAGCTTTAGGGTACAGGCTAAGTAACTCCTTATTTTGAACTAAAAATCGGCTAGCTATCTTGTACATTATTCGTCCAGTAACTGAGCGCGAATGAAAACGGCAAAACGTCTCAATAAATATAGTTTTTACACCAAATATATTTAATATTAGGAAGGGCACTAATGCAATACCTGGCCCCGTTGAAACCACACCCTGTAGTTTATATTTTCTTAATAGTTTTATTGATAGAGTTGTAGAGTTTATTATGGATGCAATCGCTTTTACTAATGATTGATATCTATTATGCTTATCTCGGGCATCTTGGCTGACATAATGACCGATGGTTTCTTTTGATAAGTGACTTGGCCCCATAGAAATAAATTCAAGAGAATGGTCATCAGGTAATGAGGATAAAAACAACTCCATTTCCTTTTTATGGCCACCTTCACCGTAAATTAATAAAACAGCCTTACTTTTTCCCATCGACAGCTCTTAGTTAACTAATAATAGAGCTTATTTTACCTAGATATATAGTTGCCGTCTATGATTGTAAACTCGCAAGTATTAGAGTTTTTAAGAATGAGGAGCTTCTTAAATGATTGTACTTTAACTCATGAGGTTAAGAGGTCATGGGGTTTGATAACCTAAAGGTGTGATCCCCATAAGATCCCGAACTTGTTTCGGGATCTTATGGGGACGCCACCTACTGTTTTAATGAGTGTGTCACTTACTGCTTGAGGTGCTGAAATGAGTTCAGCATGACGGTGGACCGCTGTGCGCTTACTGAGCTTTTAACGTTTGACCATTAACTTCTAAACTATCGTCACTCATTAAATAAACATATAGCGGCATAATATCTTCTGGGCTCGCAAGTTTGTTTTTATCTTCTGCTGGAAAAGCACAAGAGCGCATGTTGGTATTTGTTGCGCCAGGGTTTATTGCGTTAGTACGTAAGTTTGTTCCTTCATACTCATCAGCAATAACTTGCATCATACCTTCTGTAGCAAACTTTGAGATACTATATTGGCCCCAATAAGCTCTGCCTTGGCTGCCTACACCTGAAGAGGTAAACACTAATGAAGCGTTTGGCGCTAATAATAAGGTTGGTATTAACGTTTGTGCCAATAAAAGTTGTGCGGTTACGTTAACTTTCATCACGTCAGTAAATACTTGCTCATGTATTTGCGTAAATGGTGTTAGCTCACCTAATATTGAAGCATTAAGTAATACACCATCAAGTTTGCCAAATTGGCTTGCAATAGTTGACGACATATCAATATAGTTTTGCTTGGTGGCGCCTTTTAAATCCAGCGGGATAATTGCTGGTTCGGCTAGTTCTAGTGCCATTATTTCATCATAGACAGCTTCAAGTTTACTCACCGTTTTACCCAATAAGATTACACTGGCGCCAAGTTTGGCATAGGTTAGTGCAGCCGCACGGCCAATACCTGCACCTGCACCGGTAACTAGGATGGTTTTGTTGTTTAAACAAGCTTCTTTTGTTGAGTAATTAAACATAATAAGTTCTTTTAGCTGTGAATGAGAAAATTTCTTGTCTATTCTACGCGTTGGCATTTTCATTGACGAGAAAAAAGTTTATTTTGGTTACTAAATAGAACAAAAAAGTAAAAATCACTGGAACCTTGTGACATCTTCGGGTAACTTTGACTGGTCTTACTAGTTATTCAAACATTAGTTTGAATGTTTAAATAAAAAGAACTTAAAAAAAACACATAATAAATATTACGGCATTGGGGAAATTAACATGAAAAAGCTAGCTCTCAGTCTTGCGATTATCAGCGCACTTGGTTTAAGCGCCTGTGATAGTGAAACTATCGAAGATGTACAAAAAGAAGTGATAGATAATGGTACAGCCGTTAAGCCGTTAGCACGTATTGTTTTTGATCCCGGTGCCGCTGAGCCGCTTTTATCTATTCCTAACGATTTATTACTCTCTGGTACTACAGACGGCACACTAAATTTACCAGATGAAAATTTAGTTGATGAAGATGGAAACAAAATTCCTACTGATTATCTTAACCCATCAGCGGCCGTTGGAGCGCTTGATGGTTGGTCAACCGTAAATCCATTTACTATTGAGGTTGCCCTTCCTGAGGGAAGAACATTAAATGGCGATAGTATATTTAGTCCGGGTGCTGTTCATATTTATGAAGCAATCATGGGGGGAGACCAAAGCGATGCTGAGTGTGCCGCAATTCCAAGAGGCCCAGCTTGTAAACTAGTTGCAGAGTTAACCTTTGGCGTTGATTTTATTACTAAAGCATCAGGAAATAATGTTGCTATTGTACCGTTAAAGCCTTTTAAAGCTAAAACGGCTTATGTTATTGCTTTAACCGATGCTATTCAAGATAGTGAAGGTATGGCGGTATCTGGCTCTATTTCTTATGACTTGGTAAAACAAGATATTAATGACAACCCACTGAAGACTGATAGTCAGTTACTATTGCAAACCTTAACCAATAGCTTTGAAAATGTCGCTGTTGCCGGTGGCCTTAATAAAGATAATATTATTTATTCATTCTCTATGACTACGCAGTCTATTGGAGATGTTGCTCAAGCTAGCAAATCGTTAATGCTGTCAGGTATTCCTGGTACTACACCTATTTTGTCTGCTATTACTCCTACTGGTGCTAATGCAGCAATGTTAATTGGTTTAAATGCTGATGATTTTGGTGCAGGCACCGTAGCAAGTTTTGCTGCTGTATCTGTATCAAGCCTGTCAGCGCCTTATTATCTAGAAACCCCTTATTATGATGGCACTGCGGGTAGTTGTAACCTGTTAGCAGAAGATATTACTAAAGGTTGTCCTGATTTATTTAGCCGTTGGGTCGCTATGGGCGATAGCCCTGTTACTGTCCTAGGCGCATTACAATCAGGTGTTTTGTCTCAAGAATCTTTTGCTGAGCAAGCTATTGCCCAAGGAAAAGATCCTGCAGACTTATTAGCTAACCCAGCTAAACTAGTCGGTTTAACTTTCACTATTGATGTTCCGATTGATGACGCAGGTAATACTGTAGCAGTAAACCTAGATCAAAATCGTCATCTTACCCAATATAACCCTTTACCTGCGGTTAAGTCTTATAAAAGCGGTGCTAGTGCCATTGATGTTATTGTTACGACACCTGATGTTGATCGTATTAACGCTATTTCTGCAATGAAAAAAGGTTCCGCACTTACTGAGGCGGAAACAATGCAGGTTCCCGCTGCTGGCTGGCCTGTAATGATATTTTCTCATGGTATCACTTCTTATAAAGAAACTGTGCTAGCCATTTCTGGTACGTTAGCTAGCCAAGGTATCGCAACTATCTCTATTGACCATCCTTATCATGGTTCTCGTGGTATAGATTTTAATGCCGATGGCGTTTATGAAATTAGTGCAACTTCGTCACTTAAAGGTATTGATCCGGCCTATGCTAATGCCGATGTTACTAGCTATATGAACTTAGCGAGTTTATTAACTGCAAGAGATAATATACGCCAAAGTGAAATAGATTTATTAGCGCTGCGCTTAAGTTTAAATAGTGTGAATTTAGCTGGGCAGTTAGATGCAACCAAGGTAAGCTTTTTAGGACATTCATTAGGTGCCATTACGGGTATTCCTGTCATGGCGTTAGCTAACTCTGGCATTATTGACCCTGCAACGGGCCAGTTATCTGAAGTTAATCCTTATGCAATGACTAGTTCATCTTTTGCCTTCCCAGGTGGTGGTATTCCAGGGGTTCTACTGAACTCACCTTCTTTTGCTCCGGTTGTTATGGCAGGTTTAACTTCAAGCCAAACGTTCATCGATTTAGTTGAAGAGACTGCAGGAAAAGCAATAGAAGACATGACTGATGAAGAGTATCAAGGTTATGTAGCTGCTATCTATCCAGCTTTTGCTAATGAATTTAACTTTGCCGCACAAACTATTCTTGATGCTGCTGACCCAATTAACTACGCTGCAGATTTAAAAGCGACTATGACTCCTGTACATCTGATGGAGATTGTCGGTGATGAGGCTGCTGGTGGAACTAATAAGTCTGACCAAGTTATTGTTAATGCTAATGCTAGTTTACCGTTAGTAGGTACTGAACCTCTCATTCGTGAGCTAGGTTTATTAGGTGCTAGTAATACTGTTGGTGACGGAACAACAGCGGTAAGTGCAGCTATTCGTTTCCTTAAAGGTCATCACAGTTCAATTCTGAGCCCTGAAGTTCAACCTGGTATAGCTGAAGATGCACAAGCAAATATGGAAGTGACAATTGAAATGCAAACACAAGTTGCTTCATTTGCTAAAACAGGTGGTAAGTTGATTCAAATTGATGGTGAGAAGCACATAGTGCCTGCACCTGCCGAGTAGCTTATAGGAACGATTTTAAAGCCCTCAATTGAGGGCTTTTTTATGTCTGTAATTTAGACTCCTTTATCAAATGTTTGCAATCTAAAAAAATAGTGTAGAATTACCGCAATTATTTTTATCCACTTTTTACACTTACATCCTCAGGAGTTCTTTTGGAATTTTTATATGAATACGGTTTGTTTTTAGCAAAAGCCATTACTTTTGTTTTGGCTGTTGCTGCCATTGTTGTTGTCATTGCTGGCGCAGCAGTAAAACAGCAACACAAAAAAGGTGAGCTTGATATCACTGATTTGTCTGAACAGTTTAGCGAAACAGAAGAAGATATCATTCATGCTTTATTAGACAAAGATGAGTTAAAAGAAAAAGAGAAGGCTGATAAAAAACAAGCCAAAGAGCAGGCAAAAGCAGATAAAAAATCGGCTAAATCAGGTAATGATAAAGCAGATGCTAAATCACATGTGTTTGTGGTTGATTTTAACGGCAGTATTGATGCCAAAGAAGTTAGCTCATTACGTGAAGAGATCACTGCTATATTATCGGTAGCTAAACCTGAAGACGAAGTTTTTGTTCGTCTAGAAAGCGGCGGTGGTATGGTTCATGGTTACGGCTTAGCATCATCTCAACTTGATCGATTGCGCCAGAACAATATCCCGCTGACAGTGTCCGTTGATAAAGTGGCTGCTAGTGGCGGTTATATGATGGCGTGTGTTGCTAATAATATTATTTCGGCACCATTCGCTATTTTAGGCTCTATTGGGGTTATTGCTCAGGTACCAAACTTTAATAAACTCCTTAAGAAACATGATATAGATTTTGAGCAATTTACTGCTGGTGAATTTAAACGCACAGTAACTATGTTTGGTGAGAATACCGAAAAAGGTAAAGAAAAATTTATTGAAGAGTTGGAAGAAACTCACGTATTGTTTAAAAACTTTGTAAGTGAGCGTAGACCGAGCTTAGATATTGTCAAAGTAGCAACGGGTGAACATTGGTTTGGTACAACGGCGCTAGAGCTGGGCTTAGTTGATAGTATTCAAACGAGCGATGATTACTTACAAGGCAAAAGTAAGAGCCATAAAGTTGTTGCTATTAAATATGAAGTGAAAAAAGGTTTGGCTGAGAAGTTTTCTAAAGCAGCTTCTCTTTCAGCTGAAAGCTTTTTAGGAAAATTATTACAACGTAATAATATATTCCCGGGTTAGCCCCTAATTAAATTGAGCGTAATAAAAAAGCCTTGTTGAATTAATTCAACAAGGCTTTTTAGTTTTAGCAGAGTAAACTAAGTTAATTCACTATTAATCATCTTTTAAATGTTTAAAGTCTATCTCTTCAATATTATGACCCGCTTGAGGATCTGCATACATTTCTTCATCAAATTGATCTTCACTTTTAGCAACTACAATACTCACCATACTATCACCAGTAACATTAACTGCAGTACGTGTCATATCTAGTAACCTATCAACACCAATGATAAGCGCAATGCCTTCTACAGGTAAACCTACTTGCTCTAACACCATGGCTAACATAATTAAGCCAACGCCTGGAACACCTGCTGTGCCTATTGAGGCAAGAGTCGCAGTAAGCACTACTGTTAGGTAGTCTGCTAGTGTTAAATCTTGAGTGAATACTTGTGCAATAAATACAGTTGCTACACCTTGCATGATGGCTGTGCCGTCCATATTAATGGTGGCACCTAGTGGCACAGTAAATGAAGCGATAGAGTTTCTAACGCCCATTTTTTTGGTAGCTGTTTCTAAAGTGACAGGAATAGTGGCATTAGAGCTGGCGGTAGAGAAAGCAAAAATAGCCGCGTCGCGCATTTTCTTTAAAAATATTATCGGGTTTAAGCCAGTAAATAACTTTAAAATAACGGGGTAAGTAACCGTGGCGTGAAGAATTAGAACAAAAAATACCACTAAGAAATATTCAATTAAATTGCCAAAGGTCGTTAGTGAAACCGTAGTAAACAATGTTGCCAATAAGGCAAAGACACCGTAAGGAGCAATATTCATTAATATAGTGACTAAACGCATAATCACTTCACTTAAGTCTTCAAACAATGAAGCAATTCGCTCTCCTGCTTTACCAGAAAGCGCAATAGCAATACCAAAGAGCAATGCAAAAACAATTACTTGTAACATGTTGCCTTGTGCAAATGATGCAAAAGGGTTGGTCGGGAACATTTGAATAATAACTTGTGCTAAAGAAGGGGCTTCTCTACCTGAAAAACTGCTATTAGTGACCATGTTGACTCCTTCACCCGGAGCAATAATCAAAGCAATAAAGATAGCAAAGCTAATCGCAATAGCTGTCGTGGCAAGATATAAGGCTACAGCTTTACCACCGATACGACCAAGCTTGCTGGTATCCTTTAATGAACAGACTCCGCACACAAGAGATACAAAAACTAAGGGGACAACCAGCATACGTAAACTGGCCATAAAAATTTGGCCTATCACTTCTAAAATACCTTCTACAAAAAAGCCTTTCAGGGATAGTTCAAATAAATACAGGTTGATAACTTTGTCTGTGCCATTGGGCATTAGCCACTGTAAGAAAGTGCCTAATAAAATACCTGCAACCATGCCGATAACAATACGGCTGGTTAGACTTGTTTTATTTGGCTCAGGGGACCTTGTTTTTTCAATTGTCATAGTGTCTCTATTACTTTAGCTGAGTTGAAACTTTAGTTGAAAGTTAAGTTGTTATAATTATATACCCGTTACCATTCAAAGTGCAGGGTTTCAGTGGGAATTAAAATGACTTTAGGCAAGTTAAGTAATTTAAACATAGTCAGTCTATGTTTTGATTATTTAACGCCGCGAAAAGGCATTTTAAACCCATTGCAGAAGCGCTTGAGCAACATCACTCCATTGTTGCTGTGATTTATAAGGGAATAACCATTATTTAATCACAGAGCCTTGAATTGAAATTGCTCAAGTACTCTGAAACATGCATCTTGATTGGTAACGGGTATACATGCATTACACAGATAATTTTAGCCGCTAAGGTTAGCAATAAACTACCGGATTAAAAACTACTTTATTATTGCGGATTTTATATGACTATAGGCATAAAAATGCTCAACTCTCTAATAGAATGTGACTTTTTTTTTAATAACAAGTACCTTTTTGAAATTTATCAGTTAATATGGTTTATATAGTATATTTATAAAAAGAAACTGAGGATGCTTTAATGCAGTTACTTCGACGTTTAAGTTTTACCCTATTACTCATGTCATTGATGACACTTGTTGCCTGTGGAGATGGGGATGGTGACCTAACCGGTGGTGATGATGGTGGCACTGACCCTGATATCGTGACATTAACCATGTCAAAATCTGATGGCGATTTATCAGCGGCTAATGATATTATTGTTATGGTCACAGTACTTGATAATAGTATTCCCGTGGCTAATAAAACGGTTACCTTTACCTTTGCTGTTGAAGGCTCTGCTACATTTGATCCCATTGCTGGCACTGCAACCACAGATGCAGAAGGTAATGCAAGCATTACTGTAAAAGTAAATGATGTGAAAGGGTCAGTAAATGTTATTGCCACTTATGAAAGTACAACGAATAATATTAGCTTTGATAGTGCAGGAGATGGAGAAAGTTCTGGTGGTTCATCTGGCACAGCTAAAATTAGTCTCGAAAAGTCAGCAGGAGACTTATCAGCAGCTAATGATATTATAATATCTGCAAGTATAATATCCAATGATACGAATGAAGGTGTGCCTGGAAAGCTTGTAACTTTTACTTTTAATAATCCCGCAATAGCAACTTTTGACCCTGCTGTTGGGACTGCGGTTACTAATGAATTGGGTATAGCGACGGTAATTGTTAAAGTCACTGACGTCGCTGGAGGTGTTGAAGTGACAGCAGTGACTTCTTCTAATTCAGATACAGCGACTACAAGTATTAGTTTTACCAGTGTTGGTGATGGCATCAAAGTTGTTGAAGGTGCACCTACCGCTGCCACTATTTCGTTATATGCAAGTTCACAACAGCTGGCTTCAAGTGGTACAGAAATAGTTACGCTTACAGCGATTGCAAAAGATGATAATAATCATTTGTTGACAGGGGTAGATATTAACTTCAGTGTTGATAGTGGCACAATAGGCGGTGTTGAAAATGCAGAGGGTGAAATTTCCAGCGTTACTGATATTAATGGACGAGTTCAAAAAGGTTTAATAACCCCTACTAATCCAGAAAATAGAGTAATTACAGTTAATGTTAGTAGTGGTGATGTTACTGATAGTTTAGAAATAGAAGTAGTAGGCACAAGAATAACCTTGGCTGGTACTAGTTCTTTAGCACTTAATGATGAATCGAGCTATATTGTTAAGCTTGTAGACTCGGATGGTAAAGGTATCGCTCGAACAGCAGTAGCTGTATCTGCTGATAATGCGGATGGTATCATTATACCATCGAGTGTGACGACAGACTTAGCAGGACAGGCGACAATAAATGTGACTGGCACTTCTGGTGGTTCGAATACAATTATTATCACCGCTTTAGGCGCATCGGCTAGTCAAGATATTTCAGTGCAAGCTGATTCATTTTTATTTACTGGATTTGTTGAGTGTGAAAAAAATGGCTCAACATGTGGAGAGGTTATTAACCCATCTACAAACGAGTTATCCGATATATTACTCTCGAAAAAGGTAGAAGTCACATTGACTTGGTTACGTTCAGGTCTTCCTGTGCCAGATGGTACATTGGTTAACTTCACTAGCACAAGAGGTAGTTTAGCTACTGATTCTGCAACAACAGTTGCAGGTAAAGTAACAGCGACATTGACCTCATCCAATGCAGGTAAAGCCTTATTAACTTTTACAGGTGTTGATGCTGTAGATGGTGAAAATATTGAGCTAAATAATCAGCTTGAATTTGAATTTATTGCAGATACTGCACATAGAATAATAGCGCAGGCATTTCCGGTTTCAATTGGGCCTAATGAAAAAATTTCAACAGTTTCTGTTGTGGTAAGAGACCCAGAAGGAAACTTAGTTAAAAATAAAACAGTTAAGTTTGAACTGGATGATGTCAGTGGTGGTGAAATCTTTCCTGCTACAGCAGTAACAGACAGTAATGGGAGTACCTCAACGGTTTATACTTCATCAAGCACCTCAGCCTATGAAGGTGTTAAGATTACCACTACTGTTGTAGATACCCCAGCGGTTACTGACTCAATTGCTTTAACTGTTGCTGACCGTGAAGTATTTATTAAGCTAGGTACTGGTAATACTATCTTGGAACATGACATTAATACTTACAATAAGCAGTACTCTGTATTTGTTACTGATATTGATTCTAACCCGGTACCTGATGTCACGCTTACAGTTTCAGCTATTCCAAATGAGTACTTTAAAGGTACTTGGATAGCGTATTTAGATGAGGACGGGGAATTTGTACAATGGGGAACGGGTAACACTACGGTGACGCCAACTTTGATGGGCTATAGTGCAACCTGTGCAAATGAAGATATTAATGGAAATGGTGTTTTAGATGACATTGCTACACCTATACGAGAAGAAGATACCAATACCGATGGACAATTAACCCCCGGTAATATTGTGAATGCGCAAGGTGTGGTGACGACTGATGAATATGGTATAGCTATGATAGATATCAGATATGCAGAAGTTTATGGTTACTGGGCTAACATAGAGCTGATTGTTTCAACTAAAGTTAATGGTACTGAAAGCTTTGCTAAAGCACTATTTAACTTAGATGTGCTTTCATCAGATGTTACTGATGAAAAGGTAACACCAGCAGCTTTTCTTTGGCCATCAGGTCCATTTGGCCAGTCTGATAGTTGTACTAACCCTGATTAGTTAAAAAGTTAACTGGCTACAATAGTTAGCGATAACCAAAAAAAGGCTCCCTAGGGAGCTTTTTTTGGTTTGTCATGCTGAATTCATCATCCCGAACTCGTCATCCTGAATTTATTTCAGGATCTAGAACTCATGAGTGTGACATTTATTGTTTGAGGTGCTGAAACAAGTT
>Ga0209292_1000517_pt1 | contig 50423 bp, 41 predicted proteins | sample GOMGulsemesocosm_2_FD_184634 | JGI IMG/M metagenome (GOLD analysis project Ga0209292, IMG submission 184634) | Methane-oxidizing microbial communities from mesocosms in the Gulf of Mexico - GOM9C Gulf of Mexico (SPAdes) (version 2) | ecosystem: Environmental > Aquatic > Marine > Cold seeps... | reverse complement strand
CGCTACACCCCGAGTTGCAATGTGTTTTATAAAAAACACCATTACTTCTCTGTATTCCCTGAGTGCATTTTATGCCGAATTAGATTTGGCATTACACTTAGAGTTTGCAAATATTGCGGAGAGACAGGGACTCGAACCCTGGCGACAGTTACCCGTCGACAGATTAGCAATCTGCTCCATTACCACTCTGGCACCTCTCCTTAAATTAACACCGAAGTATTAGCTTAAAATTGCGAGTGCAAATGTATAACTACTAATACACTTTCACAACCTTTTTTATGACTTTTTTACAAAAAATTGCTATTAATCTGGATATTCGATTCTTAGGTGATACATATTCATCAACTTCTTCTTTATTACTTTTTTAATCTTTTCAATTTCTCTAAAAGTAATATCAGAATTAATAAATTGATTATCAGATTTTTGCTTTTCAACAATTTTATTAATCAAGGCATCTATAGACTGTGCTGTTGGGTTTTTGATACTTTTTGTTGCTGCTTCTGCGGCATCACAAATCATTAAAATAGCCGTCTCTTTTGAAAATGGAATTGGGCCAGGGTACTGAAATTTTGACAAATCTACTTCCTCATCGGGATTCATCTCTTGCTCATTCTTATAAAAATAATACACCAAACTGGTTCCATGATGGGTTCTAATAAAGTCGATTATTCTGTCTGGCAATCGATGTTCTTTTGCCAATTCAATTCCTTTTATCACATGGTTAATAATAATGCTCGCACTGTCTTTTGGAGACAAATCGTTATGCGGGTTTACACCGGTCGCTTGGTTTTCTATAAAATACATGGGATTGAGCATTTTACCAATGTCGTGATACAAAGCCCCTGTTCTTGCCAACATCGAGTTTGCACCAATCTCATTGGCCGCTGCCTCTGCTAAATTTGCTACTTGCATAGAATGCTGAAAGGTTCCAGGTGCTTTTTCGTTTAATTCTCGTAGTAACTTCGAGTTTGTATTTGACAACTCTAACAAGGTTACGTCAGATACTAGTCCAAATATTTTCTCATACATATAGATAAAGAACACCGACAAGAAAGACAACAAACCATTGGCAGAAAACAACATCAAATAATCCCATTTTATTTGCGAAGCATTTCCTTCTTTGATAATTGAAAAAGCCAAGTAAGTAATCATATAAATTAAGGTTATCTGACCTATTGAAATAAACAAACTCGCTCTTTTATACAGATCAGAAACGGTTAAAATGGTTACCATTCCGGCAATAATATGCAAGTAGATAAACTCAAAACTGTTTGGCACAATAAACCCAAGCAAAAGCACTGTTAAAACATGTGCAAACAACCCTAATCGCGCATCAAAAAAGGCCTTTAAAACAATCGGTAAAATACTTAAGGGCACTACATACAAATAATCGGGGTTGTATTTTACAACCAAGGTTTGTATCAACACCATTAGAAAAACGTTGAAAAATATAAACGTCACCTTATTATTATTGGTGTAAATTTCTGTTCTATATTTTTGCAAAAATAACAAGAGCATTAGTAGCGCTAAAGAAACCAACACTGTATATCCAGAAACAATCCATATGTAATTTGATTCTGTCCAAACCTTAGATTCATATTCTATTTTTAAGGAATTTAAAATGGCTAATTTCCGTCCCTCTACAATATCTCCCTTTAAAACAATCAGCTCTCCTGTGGTTACCAATCCTTTTTGATAAGAGATCCCTTTAAAAGATTCATCCAATGCTTTTTGAGTAAAGCCTGCATCAAATGTTACATTGGGTTTTAAAACAGCCAATAAAGCGCTTAGCAATTTATTTTGCCCGTAATCTAAAGGTGCACTTCCTATGTGCTGAGTAATGAGGTCTAAGGTCTCTTTATACACCAACAACTTGCCAAAGGTTATTTCTGTTACTTCTGTTCCCTTTCTTAAGAAGACAATATCACTCTCTTGTAAGGCTTGGCTCTGATTGGTCTCGGTGATAAATCCATTTTTATACACTTCATTGATGATAAAATTTCCGGTAGAAATTAAAGCCAGCATTTGAGAAGTATCGATTGAATCATGCTGTTGAATAAAGTTTATTTTGGTCGTAAAATCCGTTTTCACCTCAAGTACCGTAGCCGTATTATATTCGAAGTACTTTTTAGTATTTCTGATAAGCGCTTGTTTTTCAACATCCAATTCATTTTTAGTTTTTTGAATAGAAAAGTCGAATGCCGCATATAAGTTCTCATATTGCCAAGGCTTCCCTTTGTTAAAATCGTACTTAAACTGTCCTCCCTTAGGAAATAAATAGACAATGGCTACCACCGAAATCAAAAACAATAACACTTTGTAAACCATCGCATTATTCTTATAAATCTTATTAATCAGGTTGCTCATATACTTCTATTTATGAAATTGTATTATTTACAAACTTACTTTAAATAGTTTCTCTTTCAAAAATTACATTTACTTTATTTAATACATAAGAATGCAATACTTTATTTTATTGCTCACAATAAATTGGTTATTTTCGCACTATCGAAATTTAATGGACAATATTAATATACAGCATATCATATGAAAGACGTAGTAATTGTATCAGTTGCAAGAACTCCAATAGGGAGTTTTATGGGAAGTTTATCATCAATTCCTGCTCCAAAATTAGGAGCTGTTGCAATTAAAGGCGCTTTAGAAAAAATAAATCTACAACCAGAAATGGTAGAAGAGGTTTATATGGGGAATGTTGTTTCTGCTGGCTTAGGACAAGCTCCTGCAAGACAAGCAGCCATATTTGCGGGGATTCCAAATACGGTTCCCTGTACTACCGTTAATAAAGTTTGTTCTTCTGGTATGAAATCGATCATGTTAGCTGCACAGACCATTGCTTTAGGAGATGCAGAAATAGTAGTTGCAGGTGGTATGGAAAACATGAGTATGATACCGCACTATCAACAGGCTAGAAATGGCTCTAAATTTGGCCCTATTACCCTGGAAGATGGAATGCAAAAGGACGGATTGGTTGATGCCTACGAGCAAGTTGCCATGGGAGTTTGTGCTGATGATTGTGCTACCGAATATGGATTTTCTAGAGAAGACCAAGATGCCTTTGCTATTGAATCATATACAAGATCTTCAAATGCTTGGAAAGAGCGGAAATTTACAGATGAAATTGTGCCAGTTGAAATTCCACAAAGACGTGGAGAACCAGTAATTTTTTCTGAAGACGAAGAATATAAAAACGTAAAAATGGAGAAAATCCCAGCTTTACGCGCAGCGTTCTCAAAAGGAGGAACTGTTACGGCTGCCAATGCCTCTACAATAAATGATGGTGGAGCCGCTTTGGTATTAATGTCAGCAGAAAAAGCTGCCGAGCTTAATCTAACGCCTCTTGCAAAAATAAAAGGCTATGCAGATGCTGCGCACGAACCGAAATGGTTTACCACTGCACCTGCAAAAGCATTACCAAAAGCATTGGCAAAAGCAAATATCTCTATTGATGATGTTGATTATTTTGAATTAAATGAAGCCTTTGCAATTGTTGGATTGGCAAACATGAAAATTCTTGGTTTAAATTCGGATACTGTAAATGTAAATGGAGGTGCCGTTTCTTTAGGACACCCATTGGGAGTTTCTGGAGCACGAATTATTATCGCTTTAACATCTATTTTAAAGCAAAACAATGCAAAAATTGGCGCTGCCGGTATTTGTAATGGTGGCGGTGGTGCAAGTGCAATGGTAATTGAACGCGTTTAACACAAAATACCTATAACAGAAAAATTCATAATTCATAATTCAAAGTTTTCTATGCTCTACGGCATTTGTAATTTAAGTATTATCCCTTTAAGAAGTGAATCCTCTGAATCTTCAGAAATGATTTCACAAGTATTATTTGGCGAACACTTTAAAGTCTTAGAAAAAAGAAAAAATTGGAGCAAAATTAGATTGCAATTTGATGGGCACGAAGGATATCTTGACAACAAACAGTTTGAAGAAATCTCGGAAGAACAGTACACTGTTTTAAGCACATCTGATACTGTTTTATCTGGAGAACTCATCGATTTTATTACGGATACAAACGGTACTTTATCCACTATATGCATCGGCTCAACATTGCCTTTTTATGACCATAGAAAAATTATTTTCAATACGTCAGAATTCAAATATGAAGGCACAATTATCAACAAAAAACTAGACAAGGAATTCTTGATAAAAACGGCTTTTATGTTTTTAAACGCACCCTATTTATGGGGCGGGAAAACACCGTTTGGAATTGATTGCTCTGGCTTTACTCAAATGGTTTATAAATTATGTGGACATCAAATCTTTAGAGAGGCCAAACAACAGGCAACTCAGGGAGAAGTGTTAAGTTTTATTGAAGAAAGTGAACCTGGAGATTTGGCTTTTTTTGACAATAGTGAAGGTGTAATTACACATGTTGGAATTATCATGAAAGACAACTACATCATTCACGCACATGGCAAAGTAAGGATTGACAGAATAGACCATAGCGGTATTTATAATGTAGACTCTAAAAGGCACACACATAAATTAAGAGTTATCAAAAAAATAATTTAACATAAAAAAAACCGAAACTTAATAGTTTCGGTTTTTTTATACATTTTTAATAAGGAATATTTATTGCAATGTTTTAAGAACTTTTCTTAATTCATCAGACTTATCAGTCATTTCCAATTGCTCATAAACACCAATTAACATTCGAACCGTTCCTGCAGTTCTTTCTGCGGTATCGGCCTTTGATAAAACCGGTAATATTGTTTTAAACAATTCTTTACGTTTCTTCTCAAATTTATCGTAATTTTTCATATCAGATGGAGGCAATGCATTCATCTTTTCCACAAGTTCCTCATCTTTAAGTAATAATGAATTTGCCAACATCCAGTTTGCTTGTGGGTAATCAGCTTTTATTTCAAGTGCTTTACTAAAATATTTAATTGCTTGCTCAGCATTCTTTTCATTATAATTTACGATCCCGATATTAAAAAACAAATCTGGATTTGTTGGATCCTTTTCAGTCGCTTCTTTCATTAAGGCTGAAAACTTTTTTGGCTGTTTTAGATCATTGTATAAAAAGGCTTCAGTCAACAACAATTGTAAATCATCTGGCGCATCTTTACGAATTTTTTGAATCAAGGTTAACGCCTCATTATGTTTTTTTTGCGTAGACAAAATACTTACTAAACTCTTTAAAAAATCAACTCTTTTAGATTTCGTTTTTGAAGTTTTCGGGTTCGTAAATTTCCCTGACTTCGCCATAAGGTTCATTTCTGACTTAGAACTGAATGACACTATCTTTTTGGTTTCTTTATCTGTTGCTTCAAAAACATCTTTAACCCCTGTGTATCCCGTTTTTACTAATTCTGTATAATACTCAAAAGAAGCATCATAATCTTTGCCTTGCAACGCCAATTGAGCTGCATTAGACAAAAACATCGTGTCTCTTTTATCTAAAGTATATCTCAAGTAAAATGCCTTAGAAGACTCTTTAAAATTATTTGCTTCATGCAGCGTAAAAGCTTTTTTATTTACTTCTTCTTTTAAAACATTTAAAAGAGGCATTGCTTTATCTGTATACCGCTTTTTACCTACTTCTTTTTCAAAAGCAAATAAATCATTATACGCTTTCGCTGCTTTTTCATACTCTTTTTTACCTCCAAAAGCTTGTCCTTTTAAAAAATAAAATTTAGATTTTAATTTTGCATCCGCATTCGAAATTAAACTTTCTGCCGAATTTATTGAAGCAATCGCAGTTGTATAATCTTGTTTTTTGATGGCTTTTTCTGCAGCCTTTAATTCATTCTTTTGCGAAAAGGAAACAATTGTAAATAATCCTAATGCAATTGATAATACTTGTTTTTTCATTTTATCTTAGTTTAATAGTATTCTTATTCTTGACTTTCTGTTGATGGGTTTTCAACATCTGTGCCATTTTCATTTTCTTCTAACTCTTCTTCTTCTTCATGCTGAACTTTCGCTACAGCAGCAATACTATCTGAATCTTTTATATTTATTAACTTTACTCCTTGCGTTGCCCTCCCCATAACACGTAAATCTGCAACAGCCATTCTAATGGTAATTCCAGATTTGTTAATGATCATTAAATCATCATCATCTGTTACATTTTTAATAGCAACTAAAAGTCCTGTTTTATCTGAGATATTCAGCGTTTTAACTCCTTTCCCTCCTCTATTGGTAATTCTATAATCGTCTAAATTAGAACGCTTACCATACCCTTTTTCTGAAACCACCAAAATATTACTTTGATCATCATTAACAGCAACCATTCCTACAACCTCATCTTTATCATGTTGTAATGTGATTCCTCTAACTCCTGAAGCAGTTCTTCCCATTGGACGCGTTTTTGCTTCTTCAAAACGGATTGTTTTACCCGATTTTAACGCCAGCATAACTTGGCTATCACCAGTTGTCAATTTTGCTTCCAACAACTCATCACCTTCTTTAATTGTAATGGCATTAATTCCATTGGTTCTTGGACGAGAATACTGCTCTAAAGAGGTCTTTTTTACTTGACCTTTCTTGGTAGCCATGATTACATAATGACTATTGATATATGCTTCATCTTTTAAATCTTGTGTAACTAAGAACGCTTTAACTTTATCATCTTGCTCTATATTGATCAAGTTTTGCATTGCTCTTCCTTTGGTGTTTTTACCTCCTTCTGGAATTTCATAAACTCGCATCCAAAATACTTTCCCTTTTTGAGTAAAGAACATCATGTATTGATGGTTTGTACCCACAAATAAATGCTCTAAGAAATCTTCATTTCTGGTCGCCACTCCTTTCTGTCCTCTTCCTCCTCTATTTTGAACTTTATATTCATCTAGATTTGTTCTTTTTAAGTACCCAGCATTCGAGATAGTTACAACAACTTTTGTATCAGGAATCATATCTTCAATACTCATGTCACCACCAGCATATTCTATTTGAGACCTTCTTGCATCACCATATTTATCTCTAACAGCAACCAATTCGTCTTTAATTATTTGATAGCGTCTCGGCTCATTTTCTAAAATATCTTTTAGATCAATAATTGTATTCATGATTTCATCGAACTCAGCACGTAACTTGTCTTGCTCTAACCCAGTAAGCTGACGCAAACGCATTTCTACAATTGCTTTCGACTGAATCTCAGTTAATTCAAAACGGGAAATCAAAGAAGCTTTGGCTTCATCAGCATTCTTCGAACCTCTAATTATTTTGATTACCTCATCAATATTATCAGAAGCAATAATCAACCCTTCTAGAATATGCGCCCTAGCTTCGGCTTTCTTTAATTCGAATTTTGTTCTACGAACGATAACCTCATGTCTGTGTTCAACAAAATAATGAATTAATTCTTTTAAATTTAACTGCTCAGGCCTCCCATTTACAAGTGCAATATTATTTACACTAAAAGAGGTTTGTAAGGCAGTATATTTGTATAATTTATTTAATACGATATTTGGAATTGCATCGCGCTTTAAGATATACACAACACGCATTCCATTTCTATCAGACTCGTCTCTAATATTTGCAATACCTTCTAATTTTTTATCATTAACCAACTCCGCAGTTTTTTTAATCATTTCTGCTTTGTTAACCTGATAAGGAATTTCGGTAACAATAATACACTCACGTCCTTTTACTTCTTCAATTACAGCTTTTGCACGCATCACAATACGTCCTCTTCCTGTATGAAAAGCATCTTTCACACCATCATACCCATAAATAATTCCACCAGTAGGAAAATCTGGAGCTTTAATATGTTGCATCAGTTCATCAATCTCAATATCTCTATTTTCGATATATGCCAATGTACCGTTTACAACCTCTGTTAAGTTGTGAGGTGCCATATTTGTTGCCATACCAACGGCAATCCCAGAAGCACCGTTTACCAGTAAATTTGGAATTCTAGTAGGTAAAACAGTAGGTTCCAGCAAGGTATCATCAAAATTTAAACGATGATCAACTGTATCCTTTTCAATATCAGACAACATGTCTTCAGAAATTTTCTGCATTCTAACCTCAGTATAACGCATTGCTGCTGGGCTATCTCCATCAACAGATCCAAAATTCCCTTGTCCATCAACCATCATATAACGAACACTCCAGTTTTGAGCCATACGCACCATAGAATCATATACAGATGTATCTCCGTGTGGGTGATACTTCCCTAAAACTTCCCCAACAATTCTGGCAGACTTTTTATAAGATCCTGTAGCTTTAATTCCTAATTCATGCATTCCAAAAAGCACCCTTCTGTGAACTGGTTTTAAACCATCTCTAACATCTGGTAACGCCCTAGAAACAATAACCGACATTGAATAATCAATGTACGCAGATTTCATCTGTTCCTCAATATTAATTGGAATCAACTTTTCTCCGTCTGTCATATATATTTGTGTATTAATTTTTTACTGTTTTTCTTAAACGAGCAAGATACAATAAATCCTTTTTTTTTCAAAAATATATGCACGGTGATTCTTTGGAGTTATTAACATTTAAGATTACTTTTTAACAAAATATATCCTACTGGTTTTCAGGTGATTCTAACTGTTTTTATACCGACAAAGTGACAAATATTTTAAACTGGCACTTTTTTTGCGTTTTTTTTATTAAATTTCAATTAAATTAAGAACTACACACCCCAAAGATATGGACGATAATTTTTCACCAAAAGTAAGAGACGTAATCACCTTTAGCAAAGATGAAGCTTTGCGACTTGGCCATGATTTTATTGGAACAGAGCATTTACTGCTAGGTTTACTAAGAAAAGGAGATGGCAAGGCAATTGATATCTTAACGGCATTTGATGTTGATTTAGAATTGATGCGCAAAAAAATAGAAAGTTTAAACCCTATCAACCCAAGCTTCAATACAGTCGAAAAGAAAAAGAGTTTGCACTTAACTAGACAAGCAGAAAAAGCGCTTAAAACAACTTTTTTAGAAGCAAAATTATATCAAAGCGAAGCGATAGACACCGCACATTTATTATTATGTATTTTAAGAAATGACAATGATCCAACAACAAAATTATTGAACAAACTTTATATAGACTACGACCAAGCAAAATCGTTATACAAACAATTACATACTGACGACACTGAAATATCTTTAGATCCGATTGCAGAAACACCATCTGAAGATGAGTTTAGCGGAGAGAAATCGAACCCTTACGGACAACAATCCGGACAAGGAAAAACTGCTAAAAAATCGAAGACACCTGTTTTAGATAATTTCGGGAGAGATTTAACTGCCATGGCAGAAGCCAATAAATTAGATCCGGTAGTTGGACGAACTAAAGAAATAGAAAGAGTGTCACAAATTTTAAGTCGAAGAAAGAAAAACAACCCCATGTTAATTGGAGAACCAGGTGTTGGTAAATCTGCAATTGCAGAAGGCCTGGCTTTGCGAATTGTCAATAGAAAAGTATCTAGGATTTTATTTGACAAACGTATTGTTTCTTTAGATTTAGCTAGTTTGGTTGCAGGCACAAAATACAGAGGACAATTTGAAGAGCGCATGAAAGCACTAATGAATGAGCTTGAAAAGAACGAAGATATTATTCTTTTCATTGACGAAATTCATACCATTGTGGGTGCTGGAGGAGCCACAGGTTCTCTAGATGCGTCAAACATGTTAAAACCAGCATTGGCAAGAGGAGAAATTCAATGTATTGGAGCAACCACATTAGATGAGTTTAGGACTAATATTGAAAAAGATGGCGCTTTAGAACGTCGTTTTCAAAAAGTAATTATCGAACCTACAACTGTAGAAGAAACCATTCAAATTTTACATAATATTAAAGAGAAATATGAAGAGCACCATCACGTAGATTTCACAGATGACGCTATAGAAGCCTGTGTGAAATTAACAAATAGGTATATGACCGATAGGTACTTACCAGACAAAGCGATAGATGCCTTAGATGAATCTGGCTCTAGAATTCATATTACCAATATTGTAGTGCCAAAACAAGTACTGGCATTAGAAACAGAATTAGAAAAAATTCGAGTAAATAAATCTAAAGCCGTTAGCGGTCAAAAATATGAAGAAGCAGCTAAACTAAGAGATGACGAAAAAAACATTGAATCTGCTTTAGAATCTGCTCAAAAGCAATGGGAAGAAGATTCCAAACTAAATAGAGAAATTGTTACAGAAGATAATGTAGCAGAAGTTGTTTCTATGATGACAGGAATTCCAGTAAATAGAGTTGCAGAAGCAGAAAGCAACCGTTTAAAAGAATTACCAAACCTCATCAAAGGGAAAGTAATTGGTCAAGACCAAGCCGTAACTAAGGTTGTAAAGGCTATTCAAAGAAACCGTGTTGGATTAAAAGACCCAAACAAACCAATTGGTTCATTTATATTTTTAGGTTCAACTGGCGTTGGGAAAACTCAGCTTGCAAAAGTATTGGCTAGAGAATTATTTGACTCTGAAGATTCTTTGATTAGAATTGATATGAGTGAATATATGGAGAAGTTTGCTATTTCTAGATTAATTGGAGCACCTCCGGGCTACGTAGGATACGAAGAAGGCGGACAACTAACAGAAAAAATAAGACGCAAACCCTATTCTGTGGTTTTACTTGATGAGATTGAAAAAGCCCATCCAGATGTGTTTAACATGTTGTTACAAATTTTAGATGATGGCCATATTACGGATAGCCTAGGTAGAAAAATTGATTTTAGAAACACAATTATTATCATGACTTCAAACATTGGTGCTAGACAGTTAAAAGATTTTGGAGTAGGTGTTGGATTTGGGACCTCATCCAAAGTTGCGCAGGCAGATAGTCATGCCAAAGGAATTATTGAAGGTGCTTTGAAAAAGTCATTTGCCCCTGAATTTTTAAACAGGATTGATGATATCATTATTTTCAACGCTCTAGAAAGAGAAGACATTCATTCTATTATTGATATTGAGCTAGATAAATTATTACATAGAATTTCTGACCTTGGATACACCTTAAAGCTTAGCAATAAAGCGAAAGATTATATTGCTGACAAAGGCTTTGATAAGAAATACGGAGCTAGGCCCTTAAAAAGAGCCATTCAGAAATACATTGAAGATGCTTTAGCTGAAGAGATTGTAAACTCCAAACTCTCTGAAGGAGATACCATTGCTATGGATTTAGATGCCAAGAAAAATGAACTTACCATCAAAATAAAAAAAGCAAAGAAAACTCCAGAAGAACAAAATGAACAATAACACAGAACCGGGCTTTATGCCCGGTTTTTTTTATGAATAAAATAATGCATCTAGCAATACCTATTTCGTTATATTTGCATCAGTTTATAAAACCATACTAATGAAAAAAATCACACTCCTTTTAGCAGTTCTTACTTTATTAAGTTCATGTAAAAAAGAACCTACTAATTATGTTAATTTTTCAGGGAAAATTAACAACATTTCCCCTACAGACTCTATACTTTCTTTACTAAGTAATACGTTTAAAAAAGACATAGTACTAAATAATGACGGTACTTTCAACGATACACTTGATGTTAAAACTGCTGGATACCATACCCTTTCTATAAATGGTAAAAATGTTGGATTTACTTTTTTAAGAAACGGTTTTGATTTAAAACTAACTACAGAAAAAAATACCTTTTTTGAATCTTCTATTTACACAGGTAATGGGTCTAATTCAATCAACTATTTATTATCTCAATTCAAACTCGGTAGATCTTTCGGAGACCCTAGAGCAATGTTTTCTTTAGAAAAAGAGGCTTTTTTAAAGAAAATAAACTCGATGAGAAGTAGTTTTGATAGCTTAAAGAAATCATACACTGATATTGACACTATGTTGGTTAGAACAAACGACAAACGAAACAGTGATTTCTTTACTATGTTAGAAAAAAGTTTTGATCAACAACACGCCGTAGCGAAACAACAAGATATTACTAAAAATAAATTAACAAAAGGAAAGCCATCTCCTAAATTCAAAAACTATATAAATTATAAAGGCGGAAAAACATCCTTAGATGCTTTAAAAGGAAAATATGTCTACATAGATGTCTGGGCAACCTGGTGCAATCCTTGTATCGCAGAAATACCTTCTTTAAAAATTTTAGAAAAAAAATACCGCAATAAAAATATTCGTTTTGTAAGTATTTCTATTGACGATCAGAAATCTGCGGGCTCTTGGGATAAGGCTAAAGCCAAATGGAGAAAAATGGTAAAAGACAAAAATTTAACGGGTACTCAATTATATGCTGGAAAAGATATCGAGTTTATGAAAGACTACCTAGTAACGGGTATTCCTAGATTTATACTAATAGATCCCAATGGAAATATCGTAAATCCAAATGCACCTAGACCCTCTAATCCTGCATTAGAAAACCTATTTAAAGAACTCGGAATTTAAGTTCAATTTCAACCATAAAAAAAGCAGGATTTAAAAATCCTGCTTTTTTTATATTCTATATTTTGCTTACTCTTTATAAACACCCATTGTTGAGTACTTATCCATACGTTGCATAACCAAATCTGCATCGCTTAAATCTTTTAAGCTATTATAGGTTTCTAAAATAACTCTTTCAACTTCATTAAATGTTCCTTCTCTATCAGAGTGTGCTCCACCTAAAGGTTCTTTGATAATTCCGTCTACTATTTTCAATCTAATTCCATCTTCAGCTGTTAACTTTAAAGATTCAGCTGCTTTTTCTTTATGCTCCCAACTTCTCCATAAAATTGAAGAACAATTTTCAGGGGAAATCACAGAATACCATGAGTTTTCTAACATTAGCACCTTATCTCCTACACCAATTCCTAGAGCTCCACCAGAAGCCCCCTCACCAATTACCACAGCAATTATAGGTGTTTTTAAACGAGACATTTCTAGTATATTTCTTGCAATTGCCTCGCCTTGACCTCTTTCTTCTGCTTCCAATCCTGGATAAGCACCTGGCGTATCAATTAATGTTACAACAGGAATATTAAACTTCTCTGCCATTTTCATTAAACGCAATGCTTTACGGTATCCTTCTGGGTTGGCCATACCAAAGTTTCGATACTGACGTGTTTTGGTATTGTATCCTTTTTGTTGACCAATAAACATAAATGATTGATCACCTATTTTACCTAAGCCTCCAACCATCGCTTTATCGTCTTTTACATTTCTGTCTCCGTGTAATTCCATAAAGGTATCACCAGCCAAAGCCTTGATGTAATCTAAGGTATAAGGCCTGTTTGGATGACGTGACAATTGTACACGTTGCCAAGCAGTAAGTTTTTTATAAATATCTTTTTTTGTTTTCTCTAGCTTCTTTTCAATTTTCTTGCATGTTGCTGTAACATCAACATCACTTTCCTTTCCAATCACCTTACACTTAATTAATTGATCTTCAAGCTCTTTAATTGGTTGTTCAAAATCTAAATATTCCATATTTTAGTTGTTTGATTATAACGAAATCAATTATAAATTGATTGATAATACATCGCTACAAACTTACTATAAAATTAATTATTGCAAGTCCGTTTTTAATTTTTATTCTTTTTGAATTTCTCTTTAATTCTTGATCGGTTTTTAATAATACCGTTTAACAATACTACAAATAAAACAATAAATGCACCATAGTAAAACTCTACATTCATTTTTTCCTTATCGCCAAATATAAACAAGGCCAATACAATTGCGTATACGGGTTCTAAATTTATTGTCAACATCACTGTATAAGGAGTTAAATGTTTCATTATTTTAACCGAAACAATAAATGCATATGCTGTACACACACTACTCAGTAGCACTAAATAAAACCAATCTGACAAAGTTAAGGTAAAGAATTCTGCGGTAAATGAGTTGGTAAAAAATAAATATATGGTTACAAACATAACTCCGAAAAAGAGTTGGTAAAATGAAATTATTTCAGCATCTGTTTTCTTCACAAACACGCCGTTTAACACAGAAAAGAGGGCCGCTAAAAATGCCGAAATTAATGCATAAATGATCCCTAAATAGTATTCTGATTCAAAATTGAAAATAACATACAATCCACCAATTACAATGACTCCTAAAATGAGTTCTATTGATTTAACTTTTCTTTTAAAAAACAAAGGTTCTATTAACGAAGTAAAAAAGGCACCTGTACTCATAGTTACCAATGCTATAGAAATATTAGAAACTTTAATTGCTTTAAAAAAAGTGATCCAATGTAAGGCTATTACAACACCTGTAAACAAAAACTTTAATATTGTTTTTTTATCGATAGCAACCCTTTTCTTTTGAATTAAAAAATATAGAAAGATAAATAAAACAGCCAATAACATTCTATACCAGACCAACGGTATCGCTTCTATACTTATTAAGGCACCAAGTATTGCTGTAAAACCCCATATAAAAACAATTAAATGAAGCTGCAAATAGTGCTTTATTTTACTTTCTAGCATTGTTATATAAATAGATTGCTAAAGCTCCAAAAACAACGTTAGGAATCCAAACAGCTACCAAAGAATTGGCCCCAGCCACAGCTCCTAACACTTCAGATACTTTTAAGAAAAAAACGTACACAAACATTAAACCAAAACCTAATGCCAAATTAACACCAATACCACCTCTCTGTTTTTTAAATGCTAATGCCACAGCAATTATTGTAAGTATGTATGATGAAATAGGCAAACTGGTTCTTTTATGCAACTCCACCAAATATGCATTCAAGTTTTTAATGCCTCTTTTTTTAGAGATATTAATAAATTTTATTAATTCATCTGACGGCATTTCTTGGGCTAATGCCGCTTTATACACCATGTCTTTAGGCGTAAACGCAAAAGTAGTATCAATAGTACTTCCAGAAAATATACTATCTCTGTCTTTGTAAATTCTTCTGATTCTATACTTATTTAATTTAAACGAACTATCTTTTACAACCCAAGTAATATACTCTGCTGTAAACTTTCTTTTTATTAAGTCCCCATCATAGAGCTCTTCGGAAAATGAATATCCAACATTTCTCTTTAAATCAAAACTCTTTATATATATATATGTACTATCACTAAGCTGTAGGCTAAAGTTTTTAATTTGATTATCTCCATATTTCTTTCTTGTATTCAAATAGGTGCTTTCAAATTTTTTCCGAACCTTACTACTACTAGGAACCACAAAATGATTCATTACTAACGCCAAAATTGTAACCAAAGTTGCCCCAATAAAATACGGATATAAAAAACGCGTAAAGGAGACCTTAGCATTGTTAATTGCAACTATTTCTGTATTATTAGAAAGTTTAGATGTAAAGATAATTACAGCTACAAATAATGCCAAAGGCATAAAAGTATTCGCATAATAAATAATAAAATTTTTATAATAATCATTTATTATTTCGAAAGTTGTTAAGGTATCTGCTGCTAAAAATTTATCAACTTTTTCAGCAATATCAATAGCAACAGCAATTGGAATTAAAATTAACAACGTAAAAACAAAAGTTATTAAATACCTTTTTAATATGTAACTATCAATTATTTTCAAATTACAATCTTTTGTTCATTTGGTTTACCATCTTGTCTTTCCATTCTGTAAAATCTCCTGCCAAAATATGTTTTCTTGCTTCCCTTGTCAACCATAGGTAAAAACCTAAGTTATGAATGGTTGCAATTTGTTTCCCAAGCAATTCTTTTGCAGCGAATAAGTGACGCAAATAGGCTTTTGAATACATGGTGTCCACAAAAGTAATATCCATTTCATCAATGGCAGAAAAATCATTTTCCCATTTTTTATTTTTAATATTTATGGTTCCATGTGCTGTAAACAACATTCCGTTTCTAGCATTTCTTGTAGGCATTACACAGTCAAACATATCAACTCCTAAAGCAATATTTTCAAGAATATTTATTGGCGTTCCAACCCCCATTAAATACCTTGGTTTATCCTCAGGTAAAATCTCACAAACAATTTCTGTCATTGCGTATAACTCTTCGGCTGGCTCACCAACAGACAATCCTCCAATAGCATTTCCTTCTGCACCAACAGAGGCTATAAATTCTGCAGACTGCCTACGTAAATCTTTATAGGTACTTCCCTGAACAATTGGAAAAAACGTTTGGTTATAATCGTACTTAAGTGGTGTTTTCTCTAAGTGACTGATACAACGTTTTAGCCAACGATGCGTCATATGCATAGACCTTCTCGCATAATTAAAATCACATGGATAGGGCGTACATTCATCAAATGCCATGATAATATCTGCTCCAATAGAACGTTGTGTTTCCATTACATTCTCTGGAGTAAAGAAATGATACGAGCCATCAATATGGCTTTTAAACTTTACTCCTTCTTCATTAATTTTTCTTCTTCCAGATAAAGAATATACTTGATACCCTCCAGAATCGGTTAAGATATTACGATCCCAATTCATAAACTTATGCAAACCACCAGCCTGCTCAATAATATCAATTTTAGGTCTTAAATATAAATGATAGGTATTCCCTAGAATGATATCAGGATTAATCTCATCTTTTAGTTCAGATTGATGCACTCCTTTTACAGTTCCAACTGTACCTACAGGCATAAAAATTGGAGTTTCTATCTCACCATGATCAGTTGTCATTACTCCTGCTCTGGCTTTACTTTTTGGGTCGGTAATTTTTAAGTCAAATTTCATTGCTTGCAAAGATACAGTTATTTAAGAATTGAAAAGTTAAAAAAATGAAACGTTTAACGCCTCTTATTTCTCGGTGAATTATTTGCGTTTCTTTTAGATTTTGGCGAGTTCTTTCTAAATGATGCACTTTTTTTATTAAAATCGTTGGGCTTTCTGGCTGGCTTTTTTGAAGGCTGCCTTTTCACCTTCTTTTCTTCAATAGATGCTTCTTCTGTCTTAGAAGATGTGGCTACCATCTTATGTATTTCTTCAAGCTCTTTTTCTGTCAATTCACGCCATTGACCTATTGCTAATTTATCCAAATTAACATTCATTATCCGAGTACGTTGTAGTTTCAGAACTTCATATCCTAAATACTCACACATTCTACGAATCTGACGGTTTAAACCCTGGGTTAAAACAATTTGAAATGTTTTTCCTGAGATTTTAGTCACTTTACATTTTTGAGTAACTGTTCCTAAAATTGGAATACCAGCTCCCATTTCCTCGATAAAATCATCTGTAATAGGTCTATCAACAGTAACCACATAATTTTTTTCGTGATTGTTACCTGCCCGTAGAATCTTATTTACAATATCTCCATCATTGGTTAAAAAGATTAATCCTTCAGAGGGCTTATCTAAACGTCCTATAGGGAACAATCTTTCTGGGTGATTTATCTCGCGAACAATATTATTTTTTTCTCTTGAATCTGTAGTACAAACAATACCAATTGGCTTATTAAAAGCAATATATAAAGTCTTTGGTTTTGCTTGCAAAGCTCTTCCATCAACTTTAACAACATCGCCTTCAAAAACACGATTTCCCAATTGCGTAGGATTTCCATTGATCGTAACTCTACCAGCAACTATATACTTCTCTGCATCTCTACGAGAGCAAATCCCTGTGCTACTGATATATTTATTAAGATTTGTAGATGGTTTTGATTCCAAAATGAATACGTGATTTTAATCTTGCAAAGTAACAATAATCTTTACACATTAATTGTTCTAAAAGTTAAATTTATTCTTGGGGTTTTTATCAATTTTGTAGGCGGTAATCGATGCAACCAATTGGTTTGTGTAGTATCTTTCATCACCAATAAACTTCCTCTTTCTAAAACGATATCAATTTTCTGTTTTGACTCTTTGTGTTTAAAAGAAAACTTGCGCGTTGCCCCTAATGTTAATGAAGCTATTTCTCCGTTTTTCTTTAACATTTTTTCTCCATCAGAATGCCAAGCCATACCTTCTTCACCAGAATGATACAAATTCAACAAACAAGAATTATAGCTCGCATTACTTTCCTTTTCTACAATCGCTTTTAACTCCAATAATTCTTTTGTCCAAACCAGTGCTTGCTTTGTAACATTTGAATACTTGTAGTCATATTTTGTATCACCATACCAAGCTACTTTACGTTTGGTAATTATTCGTTTACCAAAAATAACTGCTTCATCATTTTTCCATTCAACCTCATTTAATAAAACCTTGTAATAATACAAGCTTAACGCATCTGATAAAATTTGACCATGATAATTGGTTATTCCATCATACGGTAAAATATTGGTTATTTTTTCTTGATTGAATAAGTCCATACTTAAAGATAAAAAAAGCGTTGTAAAATTACAACGCTTTTTTTTAAAAGTTTATCAAAAAATTAATGCGTATCCTTCGATTTATTTTCTCCACTTTGATTCATTTCCATAGCATGATCGTATTTACAACATCCTGGTAAACCACTATAAGATTCTAAATTACCCGTTACGTTTTCTGTATCATATCCAGAATTCGCTACAGCTGTCTGGACTGCCATTGCATTCGTTTTTGAAACATCAAAAGAAACATCCATTTTTTTCTTTGTTTTATCCCAAGTTGCAGAAGTTACCCCATCAACACTATTTGCAGCTGTTTCAATCGTCTTTTTACACATTCCGCAATTACCACGTACACCAAAACTTGCTTCTGTTACAGCCATTTTTGACTCAACATTTTCTGTTTTAGTTGTTTCTTTTTTCTCTGACTTACACCCTGTAAAAACCATGGCAGCTACTATAGCTACACTAAAAATTACTTTTTTCATTTTGATTGTATTTAGTTATTAATTTATAGTTTCTTCTACGTTTCCACATGTTAACATGGCATCCCCGAAGTAAGGGTTTTTAATATTTTCTTCAAAACTTAACCAATTTGCACCTTTATCATTATTAGCCATTGGGCAAAACTGATTGTATATTTTCTTGTTAATTCCGAATATCTGTACTGCTTTTATCATATTAGACGACAACCTAATAAACTGCGTTCTTTGCATTTTAATAGTATTCGATTTTAGAATATTGTTGGTTGTCTTTACTAATACCTTTTGTACATCCATCCAATTTTTATGAGCGGAAGTGCTTTTTAATAATTTCATATCTACTTTTGCTATTTCACGCTCTAAAAGCTGCGCATATTTTTTCGTAGATTCAGCATCAGATGCTACCAAAGCATCTTTTAATTTCAAATATGCTTTAGTTACTTGATGTAATTGTTTTTGAAAAGTTTTTGAAACGGCAATTCTATCGTGTTTTACTTTAGAATCTTTCACATTACTTGTTGCTGTTATTTTCATTCCTGTATGACCTTCATGTCCAGTTCTAGTTACTCCTCCACTTTTATTCATCATCGATTTTTTTCCTTGCAATTGAGCGGCAGCATCCACTGTAAAAGCTCCGTTTACAACAATTTCTTCTCCCTGTTTTAATCCAGAAATAATTTCATGATTTTTACCGACTGATTTCCCTAAAGTAACTTCACGCATTTCAAAAACAGGCTCTTGACCTGGCTTCACGTATACCAAAGAACGTTTACCTGTCCATAAAACAGCAGATTTCGGAATAATTAATTGGCTTTTATTTACCGAACTATTGACAGCCAAATCACCAGTTACAAACATGCCTGGTTTAAAATTTTTAAGACTGTTATTTAGAACAACTCTAGCGACTACAGTTCTTGTTTTTGTATTCAAAATTGGATCAACAAATGAAATGGTCGCTGCAATTACTGAATTTGAATCTGTGTTTGTTGTGATGCTAATTTTACTTCCTTTTTTAACAGATGCTATTTGTTTTTCAAACACATCAAATTCAGCCCAAACAGTTTGTAAGTTTGCAACTTTAAATATCGGGTGTCCATCCTTAATATGTGCACCAACATTAATTGAGATTTCAGAAACAACACCAGACACATGAGAATATATAGTAAATGATGCTTTCACTTTTCCTGTACGCTCTATTTCTAATAGTTGTGCATCACGAATTTTCCAATACTTGAATTTAGTACGTACAGCTGCATACAATTTAGGGTGTGCATCTTTAATTTTGTATGCCGTAATTAATTCTTGTTGTGCAACTACTAGTTCAGGTGAATAAATTTCTGCTATTGCTTGACCTTTATCTACTTTTTCTCCAATAGATGTAATAAACAATTTATCGATTCTTCCATTAAAATGTGCAGGTTGTGTTGCTGTTTTATCCTTATTTTCAGTAATCTTTCCCGAAAGCACAAGCGAATTTGATTCAGTCCTTCCCGCAACAACTTTAATGGTTTGAATGTTTGCCAATGCCAATGCATTATTTGACATTTTAAATTGATTGGCTCCTAATCCGTCTGCTGTAGCTTCTGCAGGAATTAAATCCATTCCACAAATAGGACAATCACCAGCCTCTGGCTGCATAATTTGCGGGTGCATAGAGCAGGTCCATAGTTGATTTTTCGCAGCTGTTTCATTATGTTCATGAGTGGCTTCATCAGCAGAAGAACCTCCAAAAAGGAACCACCCTAACAATAGACCAACGACTAATATTCCGATATAGCTTGTATATTTTTTCATTTTTATATTTTTACTTTTTTACTTTAAAAGAAAATTTTACTGACACTTTTTCCCATGCTAAAGAAAGAGTTCCTGTAGTAGTACTTGTTTTTGTTACTTTGTACTTTAAATGTTCGAGTACCTCATCTAAATTTACTGGGACTACTTTAAATCGAAGAACATCTTCTTTTGCATCATATTCATCTTTTCCATGTTGGTCCCAACGGCTATTAAAAATAAGGGTCCATTCTTCTTTAGATGGAATTACAAAAAAACCATATTTTCCTGCTGGCAACACTTTCCCCGCAATACTTAAGTCCTTATTTGTCTCTAGCCAAGTTGCTTTGTGGGCACCCGCTTGCCAAATCATATCGTAGGCCAACAATCCTCCAAAAATCATTCGGTTTCTTACACCTGGAGAAGCGTAATCGACATGAATATGTGCATCTCCAATCATACTCATTGCATAGGTATGAGGACTTAACACTTTCTTTTTTAAAGACGCATCCTTCTCTATTTTATGGTTTTGATGCATCCCATCCTTTTCATTTTTTTCAGCTGTTTTACATCCAACAAATAATACCGTAATAAAAAGTACTGTGATTAAATTTTTCATTTTTTTAAATTTTAAATTTTAATATTTCTTAACCTTAAGGCATTTACAATAACAGATACTGAACTAAAACTCATGGCCAGGGCCGCAATCATAGGCGACAAAAGCAATCCAAATATTGGATATAAAACACCTGCAGCAATTGGAACTCCTAACACATTATAGATAAACGCGAAAAACAAATTCTGTTGAATATTCCCAACCACTTCGTGACTTAAATTCTTTGCTTTAACAATCCCTTGTAAATCTCCTTTTACCAATGTTATAGAAGCGCTTTCAATTGCTACATCTGTACCTGTCCCCATAGCTATACCAACATCAGATTGCGCTAAGGCGGGTGCATCATTAATTCCATCACCCGCCATAGCGACAACTTTACCTTGTTGTTGTAATTCTTTTATTTCATTCAGTTTATCTTCTGGAAGACATTCGGCTTTAAAATGCTTCAGATTTAATTTATCCGCAACAGATTTCGCTGTATTTCTATTATCACCAGTCAACATAATTACCGCAACACCACTATTTTGCAACTCTTTTATTGCTTTTTCACTGGTTGTTTTTATTGCATCAAAAATAATAACATACCCCACGACTTTATGATCAATAGCAATGTAGGACACTGTTTTTCCCTGTTCTTGTTCTTTAACCACTTTCACCTTCAATGTTTCTGATATTTCTACAGAAAACTGCGCTAATAGCTTCTCATTTCCCAAAGCAACATTTAAATTATCTACGGTTCCTATCACACCTTTACCTGCAATCGCTTCAAAGTCTTCCACGTTAAAAAATAAACTCTTTTTTGATTTCCCATATTGCACAATCGCTTCTGCCAAAGGATGCTCACTATATTGATTTAAAGAACCTATAGACGCTAATAATTCATCTTCGTTTGCGGTACTCACTGAAACTATTTTTTCTACTGAAGGTTTCCCTTCTGTAATGGTTCCTGTTTTATCTACAATTAATGTATCTACTTTATTCATTTTCTCTAAAGCTTCCGCATTTTTTATCAATACTCCAGATTGCGCACCTCTACCAACACCAACCATCACTGACATTGGGGTAGCCAAACCTAAAGCACAAGGGCAGGCAATAATTAAAACAGCAATGGCATTAACAAAGGCAAAAACATAAGCAGGTTCAGGTCCATAAACTGCCCAAACAATAAATGTTAGTATTGAAACAAGAAATACAATTGGCACAAAGTATTTAGAAATTCTATCTGCTAGTTTTTGAATTGGAGCTTTAGAGCGACTTGCATTATTTACCATGTGAATGATTTGAGAAAGCAAGGTTTCTGCACCTACTTTTTCTGCCTTCATCACAAATGATTTTGTCCCATTTATAGTTCCAGAACTTACGGCATCATCAATATTTTTAACAACCGGAATTGGTTCTCCAGTAATCATAGATTCATCGATACTGCTTTGTCCTTCAACTATAATTCCATCTACAGGTATTTTTTCTCCTGGCTTAACACGTAACAAATTGCCTTGTTGAATTTTATCAATTGCAATTACTTCATCGTTTCCTTCTACCACCACGGTGGCAACTGAAGGAACTAATTTTAATAACTCTTTAATAGCTCCACTTGTTTGGCTATGTGCTTTGGCTTCTAATAACTGCCCTAATAATACAAGTGTTAAAATAACTGTAGTTGCTTCAAAATAAACAAAGACATTGCCTTCATGGGTTTTAAAATCTTGTGGAAACACTTCTGGAAACAGCATCGCAAAAACACTAAATAACCAAGCAATTCCCGCACCAATACCAATAAGCGTAAACATATTTAAGTGCATTGTTATTATTGACTTCCACGCACGTTCAAAAAACATCCATGTCGCATAAAACACCACCGGCATTGACAATACAAATTGAATCCAATTCCATTGTTGCTGTTCTAAAACTGTATACAATGGGTTATTCTCTAACATTTCTGACATTGCCAACACAAAGATAGGCACCGTAAATCCAACAGCGATCCAAAATTTCTTTAAGAGCTTCTTATAGCTTTTTTCTTCTACTGAATCATCTGCTTCCAAAGGCACCAAATCCATTCCGCAAATTGGACAAGAACCCATTTCGGCTTTAATTACTTCTGGATGCATCGGACAGGTATATTGTATGTCTTTTACAGCCAAACTTAATTCTTCAACCAAATCCATTCCACAAACTGGGCAGCCAACTTGAGCATCATAGGTTTTTTCGCCTTCACAATGCATTGGGCAATAAAATACGCCATTTCCTTCTTTTAAAGACTGTTTATCATGTGCGTGCGTCTTATTCCCTTTTACTTCAGATCCACAACACGTTGATGTTGATGTTGCTTCTGTTTCTTTAGAACTACAACAAGAAGGTTTCTCTTCAATGTTTTCAGCTTTTGCTGCCTCAATTGTATAGTGCAAACCTTCGATTAATAAAGTTTCTTGTAATTTCTCTATAGACATATGCGATTCCATTTCAAGAAGCACTTCTCCAGTTTTTAAATGCACTGCAACATCAATAATTCCCTTAAGATTTCCTAGCGCTTTTTCTACATTGGTTTTACAACCAACACATGTCATTCCGATAATTTTATATCTATGTTTCATCTCTTTTGTTTGAAAATCAAAAGTCTTTCTATTTCAGAAAAAGCCTGTGCATAATTTTGATTAAATAGTGTCTAATTTTTTTCGATTCCCCATCTTTTTAAAAAGGGTTGGTGTCATTCCTGTTATTTGTTTAAACTGCCTAGAAAGATGTTGAGGACTACTATAATTTAGATCGTACGAAATTTGACTAAGAGTTAACTCATTGTAAATCAACAACTCTTTTACACGTTCAATTCGTTGTTCTATTGCGTAATGCTCAATCGTATTACCTACAATTTCTGAAAATAATTTACTCAAATTCGAATATTCCATTCCGAGCTCGGAAGCCAAAAATGCTGAAAGATTCTGAATAGGTTTTCCCTCTTTTTTATAATGAACGTCTGTAATTATTAAAGCTTTTACTTGGTTAATCACCTTGGCATCTTTGTCTTCTACCAATTCAAAACCTTCAGCATTAAAAATTTTAATAAGAAGCGCTTTCTCTTTTTCTGAAAGTGCTTCATTTCGATAAATTTTCCCCAAATCTACATGAATAAAATCAATCTTGTTTTTTAACAGTTCTTCTCTAACCACCTTTATACAGCGATTACAAACCATATTTTTTACTGCTATTTCAATAGTATTTTGTTCCATCATTTAAAGGCTATCTCTTAATTTATCTATCCATTTAATTATAAGCTCCTTTTTACTTTCTGACAGTTTAGCATCGCCATGAATAAAAGTGTAAGAAGAAAGCGGCATCTTATCCTTTCTTATTTGACTGCCAATCGATTTCAACTTGCTTTTCTTTCTTCTATTTGAATAGTTTTTCCACTCGCTAAAATTCAATTCTGACTTTCCTTCTTCAATATGACTTTCTAAAAACCATGCGACTGGCTGTACTTTATCATACCATGGGTACTCTGTATTATTACTATGACAATCATAACACGAAGTCTTCAATATGACACTTACTTCAGTTGGCACATCATATACTTTCATGAAATCTGTAATAGGTATCATACTTGTTTGGTTCCTTTTTGCGGGAACAAATTGTATTCCCACAAAAATCACCAATAAAGACAACGCTATGATTTTTAGAATTTTCAATTTAGTTTATTTGCTTTTTAACGCTCCCACATTTCATCATTTTAGCTCCGAAATACGGGTTTTTAATATTTTCCACCTCACTTAACCAATAGGCTCCTTTATTGTTATTTGCCATTGGACAAAAATCTTGGTATAGTGTTTTTTCTGTTCCAAGTAATGTTATTAAATCAGAAATATCTGCGCTTAACACTTCAAAATGCTCTCTTTGATGATCGATAGGACTTTTTACAATGTGTTCAGATTGCTCTTTGGCACTTTCTAATATTTCCATATATTCTTTATGGGTCTGTCCAGATAATGTACTCATATCAAATTTAGCAAAAGCAGTAAGCAATGCAGTTCCTCCTTTAGCAGCAGCATCTTTATCATCAGCTACCAATCCATTTTTTATTTGAATATACCCATTTATAATTGGAGAAGTTGCGGTATTTTTTTGATGATTTACCACCTTAGCTTCTGTTCCTTTTTTTGAAGTACTATCGTGATTCATCTTTGTATGTATCTCCTTTTTCACTTCAGAATGATGGCCATCATTATTGTTATGCTCTTTTTTGCTGTCTTTACAAGACATTATTGTTAGACTTACCAATACAATTGCTAAAACTCTCAAGTTTGTTTTTAATTTATTCATGTTTTCTTAAATTTTAAATGTTGTGTCTATTTAATTGCTTAAATAATTAATAATTGTTGCTTGTTTATAATACGTCTTTAAAGACGTTATTTGATTCATTTGAAACCTTAACTGTAATTCTTGTATATCTAATACATCGTTAAAATTTATGGTTCCCGTTTCATAACTGCGAATCAATAATTGCTCTGCATCTCTAGCTTGTTGTATATTTTTAGCTTGAGTAAGATATTTAATCTTAGCAGAAATTCTATTTTTAACCGCCTTGTCTAAAGCCGTTTCCAACTTATTCAAACGTTCTTGCTTTTGAAAATTAATTTCTTGTTGTTTTAATTGATTTTGTTTGCTTCGTGATGTGTGTTTTTTATTAAAAATGGGAATAGATATCGAGAACATTGGCATTATTATATCTTTTCCGTTTTCCCCGAAATTCATATTTGGTCGTTTAGAAACAGCTATATAATCCAGCCCAAAACCAAGCACTGGATTGCTTTCCTTTTGATTCAGTAATTCCGATTGTGTAACTGATTGATACAATTTATCATATTTAGTCAATTCTGGATGCACAGTTATATTCGCTGAGTTTATCAGCTCGTTTTCTAATGGAATCGTTAAAACATGTACAATGTTAACAACAACCTTCTTATCGTTATTTATAAGTTTATTAAAAAGGGTTTGTTCGGCTAAATACTGCTGTTCTAACACCTGTCTTAATTGTTCCAATTCGTTTTGTCGCATTTGTAATTTCAATACCGTTACGGCAGATGTTTCCCCAACCTCAACATCTTTTAAGGCTAGTGTTTCATAAGTTTCAAGAAGCTTAATGTTCTCCTTTAAAACTTCTTGTTTTCGTTGAATAGCATATAAGTTATAATAAGATTTCGATACTGAAACAATTAACTTTCTTTTAGCGATCACAATATCTTCATACTTCGCATTGGCCAATGAACTGACATAGTTTTCACGTGCAGTTATCGTTCCAAACCAAGGAATCATTTGTTTTGCCGAGAGTTTAAATCGTTGGGCACCTGTTCTTGTTTCTGGTTCACTCACAAAATAACCAACACCAATTTCAGTATTTGGTAAAGTATGTACTTCGTTTATTTTTTCTGAAGCAATTTTATACTGTATTTCAAATTTCTGAATTTCAGGATTGTTCTTTTCTGCTATCTTTAAATAATCTTGTAGGCTTTGACCTTCAACTAAATGTAAAGTGAAAAGTGAAAAACTAAAAATTAAAACATTAATTCTTTTAATGATTCTATTATTTATCATAATTCTCAGCTTTTAGACGTTTTTATTGTGCTTACTAGCATTGCTACTAATTCTTTGCTTATAGGATGTAGCTCTTCATATTTTTCTTCATTAATAAACTTTGTATCCTTCAATAAATCCAACCAATACATCGTTTCATTTGCCTCCTTAAGAGAAATACTCATTTTATGAATAAAATCTGCCTTACTTTGTGCAAACTCAGCTTCTCTTATTAATGCTCCAATTGCAGTTCCGCTTCTTAAAAGTTGCTTACTTAAAACGTATTCTTTCTTTTCCGTTACCAAATATTGTGATAACTGGACTATGAATATTGCAAAACTATAACTCTTCTCCTTTAAAATATTTTTTCTCATAACTTTTCGTTTTTCATTTTCAGCTTTTCATCCCTCAATGCAAACTCTTTCTTAAGGCTAAATAAAACAGGCACAACAAATAGGGTAATTAGAGCAACCAACATTCCTCCAAAACTAGGTATTGCCATCGGAATCATGATATCAGAACCTCTTCCTGTTGATGTTAAAATTGGTAATAATGCTAAAATTGTAGTTGCAGTTGTCATTAAACAAGGTCTAATTCTTTTGCTTCCTGCTTCTACCACAGAAGCTCGAACCTCTTTTATATCTACTGGGTTATTTTTATCAAACGTTTGTGTTAAATAGGTTGCCATTACTACTCCATCATCAGTGGCAATTCCAAACAAAGCAATAAACCCAACCCAAACTGCAACGCTTAAATTAATTGGATGCATTTGAAAAAGTTCTCTCAGATTAGATCCAAAAACGGAGACATCTAAGAACCACGACTGTCCATACAACCATATCATTATAAATCCACCAGCAAAAGCAACAGCTATTCCAGAGAATACCATAAATGATGTTGCAACCGACTTGAACTGTAGGTACAAAATCAAAAAGATAATTACCAATGCCAAAGGAACTACAATAGACAATGTTTTCTCTGCTCTTAATTGATTTTCATAAGTTCCTGTAAACTGATAATTGATTCCTTTTGGCACGATCAATTCTCCTCTGTCAATTTGGCCTTGTATTGCCTTTTGAGCTCTTTCTATTACTGTCAATTCAACTTCATCAGTTAATTTATCAAACAACACATACCCTATTAAAAAAGTATCTTCACTTTTTATTACTTGAGGTCCTCGTTGGTATTTTAATGTAACTAATTCTTTTAAAGGAATTGGGTTTCCATTTTTAGTTGGCACATAAATGTCATTAATATCATCTGGTGTTGTTCTTTGCTCTCTTGGATACCGAACACGAACACTGTAACGCTCTCTTCCTTGCACTGTTTGCGTAACCATTTTCCCTCCAAGTGCAACTTCTAATGTGGTTTGTACATTTTCAACTGACAATCCATAACGTGCTATCTTCTCCCTATCAATATCAATTAACAAATAAGGTTTACCTACAATTCTATCTGCAAAAACAGCTTCTTTTTTAACTCCATTTACCTGCTTTAAAATAGCTTCTAGTTTCAACCCGAATTTCTCAATTTCTGCTAAGCTCTGCCCTTTTACTTTGATTCCCATTGGAGCACGCATTCCGGTTTGCAACATAATCAAACGTGTTTCAATCGGTTGTAATTTAGGTGCAGACGTTACACCTGGCAATTTGGTTACCCGCACTATCTCATTCCAAATATCATTCGTAGACTTTATCTCTTTTCTCCAATTTCGGTAAAATTCACCATCGTTATTTTCTACCAAGTCTTTAAAATTAATCTTGGTTCCACTTGGAATAAACTTCCCCACTTTTGTTTTAAACAGGCCTGAATCATTTGTTTCAAACTTAGCTCTCTTTCCTTCTGTATTTACTTTGTATTCCGGATAATAAATAATAATATTTTCATACATTGATAGTGGAGCTGGATCTAATGCACTTTCAACTCTTCCGGCTTTTCCAACTACTGTTTTTACTTCAGGAATTGTTGCTACTGCCATATCCAATTGTTGTAACACTCTTTTATTTTCTGCAACTCCTGCATGAGGTAATGATGTTGGCATTAATAAAAATGATCCTTCGTTTAATGCCGGCATAAATTCTTTTTCGGTAGAATTCCAAACAGATACACCAAGTACAATAATTAATATTGGCAAGCTTAAAAACAGCATTTTATTTGCTAGTGCCCATGTCAAAATACTCACATAAAATTTTCTAAACAGCGCAAAAAGACCTAGTAACCCAAAGCAAATTAACGCTACAAATAATAAACTAACAAAAATCGAATTGTCAACTCCTAAGGGCCTCCAATAAATTCCAAGGACAAGTACCACTGTAACAATTGCACTAACAATTGTTATCCAATTTGCTTTCTTTTCTGTAAGAAATCTAAATCCTTTCAACAGATTAATTCCACAAAAAAGTATTAGTAAGAAACCAATATAATACCCTTGGATGATTGCAAAAAGCCCTGCTAAAACAAAAAGTACATTGAGCGCAATCTTACCTTTTTTGAATGTTGATTTAAATCCAAATAACCAAGCTGCAAAGGGTGGTATTAAAAATAACGCCACAATTATTGAAGCAATTAACGCCATTGTTTTTGTAAATGCCAAAGGTCTAAATAATTTTCCTTCTGCACCAATCATTGTAAAAACAGGAATAAAACTGATAATGGTTGTTAGTACTGCAGTAATAATTGCCCCAGAAACTTCTTTGGTTGCATTAAATACAATGGTATTTATTGGGTATTTTTCTTTAACCTCATCAATATGTCTAATGATGTTTTCTGAGAGTATTACTCCCACATCTACCATGGTTCCTATTGCAATGGCAATACCAGATAAAGCAACAATATTTGCATCTACATTAAAAGTTTTCATGGCTATAAAAACCATCAATACTGCAACTGGCAGTAGTCCTGAAATTAAAATAGATGCTCGTAAATTGAACAACATTACAATAATTACTAAAATAGTAATCAATATTTCTAAGGTCAATGCTTCGTCTAACGTTGTTAAGGTCTCTTGGATTAACTCTGTTCTGTCATAAAACGGAACAATGGTTAATTGAGAAATACGCCCATCTTTTAACTCTTTAGAAGGCAATCCAGCACTAATTTCTTTAATTTGTTTTTTAACATTGATAATGACTTCCATCGGGTTTGCTCCATACCGAGCAACCACAACTCCACCAACTACTTCTGCTCCTTCTTTATCTAAAATTCCACGTCTTGCTGCTGGCCCTAAAGAAATATTTGCTACATCTTTTAGTAAAATTGATGTAAACTCTTTAGATACTACCACTGTATTTTCGAGATCTTCAATAGACTTAATATATCCCAATCCCCTAACTAAATATTCAGCTTGATTTATTTCAATGGTTTTAGCTCCAATTTCCTTATTGGTCTTTCGAACAGCGCTTACAACCTGCGCTAAAGAAATATTGAACTGTTTTAAAATTTCTGGATTGATATCTACCTGGTATTCTTTTACATACCCTCCAATAGAAGCTACTTCAGAAACACCACTGGCAGAAGCCAACCCATACTTTACATAGTAATCTTGGATGCTTCGAAGCTCTTGTAAATCCCAACCACCAGTTACATTTCCTTTTTCATCTCTTCCTTCTAATGTGTACCAAAAAATTTGCCCCAAACCAGTTGCGTCTGGCCCTAAACTTGGTTGTATATTATTGGGTAATAATCCACTTGGTAAAGAATTTAGCTTCTCTAAAATTCTACTTCTGCTCCAGTAAAACTCTACATCCTCTTCAAAAATGATATAGATACTTGAAAATCCAAACATCGACGAACTTCGAATGGTTTTTACACCTGGAATCCCTAATAAAGAAGTTGTTAAGGGATAGGTAATTTGATCTTCTATATCTTGCGGTGATCTTCCATCCCATTTGGTGAATACAATTTGCTGATTTTCTCCAATATCAGGAATAGCATCAACAGCTACAGGGTTTCTAGGCACGCCTTTTAAGTCCCAATCAAAAGGGGCAGTAACAATTCCCCAACCTATAAAAAGGACTAGTATTATAACTGCTACTAATTTGTTTTCTATTAAAAATTTGATGCTTTTATTTAGCATTTGTTTGATTATTAAATAATTAGACATAGGTATTTAAGAAAATACCGAATACAAAAAATTATCCTAATAATATTGAATTACAGGATAAACAGTCTATTAAATAAAAATCAAATTAAGAAAGCCTCGTCTAAAACGTGTATGTCTTTAATGAGTAGTGGGGCATTATAATCCTTGTAAGATACAACTGAACTCTCTTTATTAGAGAATAAATTGCTATAGGTATAAACAAAAGTTGCAATAAAAAGTTGTTGTTGAAAAGCAATCTGTTTACCGTTTTGATGTACTTCATCTTGTCCGTCAATAATTGTAATTACATCATTACAACAGTTGTCTTTAACACTTGTAGCATCAGAATTAGACATCCCCATGCCTTCCATCATACAGGTGTCTGCTTTTACAAATAAAGAAGTATCTACCAAACTACCACCACAGTAATGCTCATTTATTGTAAAGGACATTGTAGATGCCATTACAAAAAAGGCCAAACAAATGGCGGTGATATTTTTTAATACTCCTTTAATCATTTCTACAAAAGTAGTAAATATATTCCATTCCGTTTTGTTAACATAATGATAAAAAGTTGTTTTCCTTTTTTAAATTACACTATCTTTTCTTTTTGAAAATCAAATTCCATGAACAAACAAATACTAATTCTACTCATTCTTTGTTTCGGGATTCAGGTACAAGCTCAGAAAATATTATTTATTGGCAATAGCTTAACCTATACAAATGGTCTGCCATTGATCTTAGAAGAAATAGGACGTGCTTATAAAAAAAACATTATTACCGAAATGGTTTGCTTCCCAAACTATGCCATTGTTGATCATTTAAAAGAAGGGAATGTTCAAAAAAAAATAGCGACAGAAAACTATGATTATGTGATTATCCAACAAGGCCCTTCATCACAAGAAGATGGTAGAAAAATGCTGCTTAAATCTGGAGAGGTTTTAAGTGCGCTTTGTAAACAATACAATACAAAGTTAGCCTACTATATGGTGTGGCCTTCTAAACAATATTACTTTACTTTCGACAAGGTTATTGCAAATCACACGGAAGCTGCAAAATTTAACGAAGCTTTGTTATTACCCGTTGGTAAGTATTGGAAGCAATACAACCAACTAAATAATAAGATCTCTTTATATGGTCAGGATCAATTCCATCCTTCAGAAGCAGGGAGTTTTCTTGCAGCCTTAGTCATATTCGATAAGATACATCCCAATGAAAACCTAAAACAACTCCCTTTTAAAAAAGTTCATTTTTGGATTGGACACAGGGAATCATTTGCTGCAATGATATCGCTGCTAACTCAATAACGACTACTTTTCTAATGTAAATTTCAGCTCCATATTTGGCCTAGTATGATAGGTAAATAACACAGCTCTATTTACAATTGGCTTTTCTATTTCCATTTCTAACGTCAATGTTAATGACGATTCATTTCTTTCCAATAACAATTCTTTATACACTTGAACTTCTGTTACCAATACAATTCTATCGTATTTATCTGCTTTTGTTAGATCAACTCTAACAGATGAGAACTGTTCGGGTAAATTTAATTTGGGTTTAGAAAATGCCACTTCATTTTTAACATCAAATAATGTTGCCTTGAAAGTTTCTTCGGATTTTTCTTTAAAAAACAAATCCACTTTTACATTTTCTGGAATCACCGTTATTTCAGAAGAGAGTTGTGGCACTAAATTCCATAAAATAGACACATAACATTCTCGATACAACAAGGCATCTAAGGTTTCACTAAATAAAATATGATATGATTTAGGTTGGCTGAGATGAAAGGTTGTTGCATCCGATAAGTAGCAAGCTCTTATATAATCCGTTAATTTTAAGTTATCAATTAAGGCCTCAGCCTTTTCTAAGGAATCTTTGTTTATCTCTAATAGCGAAAATTGAACTTCTTCTGGTGTAAATAAAGGAGCAACAAGCGTTACAAATGGTGCATAGGGCCCACAACCTGCATAAAATATTTGAATTGTCTCATTCGGGTATTTTTTTTGTTTATCTTCTATTGCTTTTACAAATCCCTTTAAGAATGTATAAGTTCGTTTATAATCTAATAAACATTGTGCGGCATGATTTATAGATAAGGCCATTCCGTTTGTAGCCGGTAAGGTTATCATATTTTTCACATCAGAACAGTACCCAGAAATTTCTGTTACTTCTCTAAAGTACGTATGGATTTCATCAATAATATTTTTAACAGAATCAGAATCAACATCTGAATTAATTAAATCTATTGATAAGCTTTTTAAATCGATCAATGTTTCGCTAACTTCCATCCGTTTTCTCAATTATTTTAGTAATCTATCAGAACAAAATTACTGTAATAAGAGTTAGACACAACAAGTAGAAATACCTGATTTTCGCATGAATTAATTAATCATCAACCGAATAAAAAAGATAGATCCAAATAATTCTAGAGAGTCTATAGTTTAGGGTACCAATTAATGTAATTAAAACAATAATTGAGGTAAATGTTTGTACATAGGTAAACTCAAGAAAAACATGCAACAGAATAAAAAGAGTTACTGCCTGGCCAACGATTAATGCATAACTTACAAACATTGCTCCAAAGAAAAAACCAGCTTCTCTAAGAAACAAAAATCCGCAATTGTTACATTTAGACTGCATTTTCGGAATTCTAAATAACAGTAAGTTTCCTTGTTTATTAAAAATTTTCTCACTTTTACATTTCGGACATTTTCCGTTAAGCACTGACAATATAGACATTACAAGGTTTGTTAATATTCTGATACAAAGAAAGAACAAAATAACACATCTCTACTCACACTTAAATAGCATTTTTTTGTACTTTTAGGACATATTTTACCATTATGAAAACGATACCAATTTTAAACATACAACAGTTTGAAGAGATTCAACCTTTAGACGATTTTTATTCTAATGATTTAAAAAGTCATTTACATAAGAATAGCAGTTTAGTGTATAAACCACATAAACACAATTTCTATTTGTGCATTTTATTTACTGAAGGGTCTGGGATTCATGAAATTGATTTTAACGCCTATACAGTGAAGCCGGGCAGTGTTTTTTTTTTAAAACCCGGGCAAACGCATTCTTGGAAATTTGACAGCCCTCCAAAAGGGTATCTTTTTTTTCATACTCAAGATTTTTACGAGCTTAGTTTTTCGAATCGTTTATTGCATCAATTTCCTTTTTATTTTTCACAAAAAAACACACCTTCTTTAGAGTTAACAGAAACTAAAACCTCTGAAATGTATTATAAATTCAAGGAATTAAATACGGAGTATTATCAAAAACTTCCCTACAAAGAAATAAAAATAACAAGTCTAATTAATACGATCTATATAGATTTAGCAAGATGTTATATCGATTCAAAACCAAAAGAAATTGCAACCTCTTTGCGCTACATTGAAACGTTAAGATCTTTAGAAAAAGAAATTGAGTCTTCTTATCTACACGAGAAATCAGCAAATTATTATGCAAATAAATTAAACATATCCTCCAAACATCTAAATCGAATTGTTAAAACAACAGTGGGAAAAACCACTACAGAATTAATCTCAGAACGTGTTTTACTAGAAGCTAAAAGGCTTATTGTACACTCTAAAAACTCTTTATCTTCAATTTCAGAAATTTTAGGGTTCGAAGATTACGCCTATTTTTCTAAAGTTTTTAAATCAAAAACAAAAATTACTCCCTTAGCTTTTAAGAAAAAGTATTAATCCTAATTCCTACAACTATAGCTCTAGGTCTTTGAAGCTGTTTTTTTTAATTAACAGTCCGACTGCAACACCCATTACAACTCCAAATGCCGAGCCAAAAGCGATACCCATAGAAATTCCTACACCTACATTATTCTGGACTGAGCCAATTACGGTACCTATTGATGATCCTAAAGCCCCTCCTAAGGCTAGCCCAATAGAAATACAGATAACCATATTATTTTTTTTATTCATATTTAGATATTTTATAATTTTAGTAAAGCGAAACTTACTTTATTTTATTAATTAGTGGTTGAAGTCAATAATTATTACATTTTTATTAAACTTTTTTTTCAACGACCACTGCAATGGTCTAAAAAGGATTGGTTGATTGCGGTGTTGAACGCTTGGATTGATTTAGTTTTTAGAAGAATTAAGGATTCACCTTTTTTTATTCCCATTCACCTTTTGAAAAGAAATTTTTAACGTTGCTTTAAAGGATTCACTCACTATGCTCGAGTATAGATGAATGGAATCTCGCATAAACAAAAAACCCGTAACTTTCGTTACGGGTTTCATTTTGCGGAGAATGAGGGATTCGAACCCCCGGTCCTGTGACAGACAACAGTTTTCAAGACTGCCGCATTCGACCACTCTGCCAATTCTCCAAGTGTCTCATCAGGTATTCCCTGAATGCGGATGCAAAGATAGAAACCTTTTTCAATATTTGAAAAGATTTTAGCACTTTTTTCTAATTATTTTTTCTTTCCATTCTTCTAATTTTTGTAATACTTTTACAGTCAATTTTATAGACGGAAAATGGTGGACTTAATTTTATTAATAATAGTTGGTTTTGTAGCTGGTGTAATTAACACATTAGCTGGAGGAGGCTCATTATTGACCTTGCCTGTATTAATTTTTATGGGCTTACCTCCTAATATTGCAAATGGAACCAATAGAGTTGGAATCGTAATACAGATGATGGCGGGAACAGCAGGATTTAAAAGTAAAGGCATCACGACATTTCCTTTTAGCATTTATATGGGGATTTCAGCGCTTATAGGATCCATAATTGGAGCACAAATAGCAATAGATATTAAAGGGGAAACATTTAATAAGATACTCTCTTTTGTGATGATGGCCGTGGTTCTATTAATTGTATTTAAACCCAAACTTAAAGCTAAAGAGTTACTTGAAAGAACTACAGGCAAGCATTTATGGATTGGATGTGTTGCATTTTTCTTTTTTGGTATTTATGGCGGATTTATCAATGCTGGTTTAGGCTTTATATTAATTCTGTTTTTACACTTCTTCAATCATTTATCATTGGTGAAATCTAATGCTACTAAAGCAGTAATCATTACCATTTATATGTCTGGAGCCTTACTAGTTTTTATATTAAATGATGCCGTTAATTGGAAAATGGGATTAACAATGGCAATAGGAACATCATTAGGCGGTTGGTTTTCTAGTAGGTTCTCTGTAAAAAAAGGCGACGGTTTCATTAAAATATTCTTAATTGTGATGGTAAGTATTATGGCCGTAAAATTGTGGTTTTTTTCAAACTAATAATGTCAGTTATAAGATTATTATAGTAATTTTGTCAGAACAACTAAACACAATTGACAATGGCTTTTAATTCTTTTGGTAATTTATTACAACTCACAACATTTGGAGAATCTCACGGGATTGCAATTGGCGGTGTTATTGATGGCTTCCCTGCGGGAATAAAAGTAAATTTTGACGCCATACAAAAAGAATTAGATCGTCGTAAACCTGGACAATCAGCAATTGTAACTCAACGTAAAGAACCTGATGCTGTTGCGTTCTTATCCGGAATTTTTGAAGGAGTGACTACCGGAGCTTCTATAGGTTTTCAGATTCAGAATACAAATCAAAAATCAAAAGATTACAATCACAATACCAATATATATCGTCCTTCACATGCAGATTACACCTATGACAAGAAGTACGGAACTCGTGATTATCGTGGTGGAGGGAGAACATCGGCAAGAGAAACTGCTAATTGGGTAGTTGCTGGAGCCTTGGCAAAACAATTAATTGCACACATAAATATCAATGCATTTACCTCTTCTGTTGGAGATATATTTATTGACAAACCCTACCAGGACTTAGATTTCACAAAAACGGATTCGAATATTGTAAGATGCCCAGACGAAGCTTCTGCCGAAAAGATGATCGCTAAAATCAAAGACATCAAAAAACAAGGTGATACCATTGGAGGAACTATTACTTGTGTGATTCAAAATGTACCTGTTGGTTTAGGAGAACCTATTTTTCATAAATTACATGCAGAACTTGGTAAGGCTATGTTATCTATCAATGCTGTAAAAGGATTTGAATTTGGTAGCGGATTTTGTGGTGCAAAAATGCAAGGGAGTGAACATAATGATGTGTTTATAAAAGACGGAAAAACTGAAACCAATCTTTCAGGTGGAATTCAAGGTGGAATAAGCAACGGAATGGATATATATTTCCGTGTAGCCTTCAAACCAGTAGCCACAATCATGCAAAAACAACAAACTATAGATTCTGATGGTAATCTAACAGAAATTCATGGTAAAGGCCGACATGATCCTTGTGTTGTGCCTAGAGCAATTCCTATTGTTGAAGCCCTAGCAGCTTTAGTTTTAGCAGATTTTTACTTATTGGATAGAACGAGAAGAATCTAAATTGTTGTTGGACAATTCTTGCTAGAATTTACGTATTCCGATGTAACTATATCGTGTCAGTTCTAGTGAATTTTGATTCAGAAATTGTTTCGAGACGTTTGTTCGGTCCTAATTGATTTGCTAACTTGTTAGCGTAGTTGCACATATTTACAAAATTTCAATTCTCAAAATAATATTACAAACCGCAACAAAAGACTCATCACTTAGGCAAAACCCTGTATTTTGGTATTCCAATTTATAGCAAAAAAGATCTAACCAGCAGTTGTTACTATTTTACAATCCGGACAAGTCCCTGATATAACACCATTTAAATTTTCGAAAACATAGTTTTTGGGTAACCCAATTTTAAGTTCAGACTGTAAACATTCTACTTTCCCACACTCCGTACATCTAAAATGAAAATGATTGTGTTTGTGCTGATGTTCTTGGCAGTTGACACAAAAAGCAAAATATTGTTTCCCGTCATCTGCAATAATCTTATGCACAATTTTGTCTTCACACAAACGATTCAAAATTCTATAAATAGTAGCTCTATCAACACTTTTCGACATTTTTTCCTGAATCATATCATGACTCAATGCAGAATTAGAATTTTTAAGCAAGAAATGAATCTCGGCTGTGGTTTCTGTATTTCTTCTCTTCATTTATTAATGCGACATTGTTGCGATTAAGATATTAATGTATACCTTTGTTTAAAATATAGATAAATATAAAAAAAATGGCGGGCTTTAACCTAAAGTTTGCCGAAATAATAAGATGGGAAATAGCAAACAATTTGACGTGATTATTATTGGTGGTAGTTACGCTGGTCTTTCGGCTGGAATGGCCTTAGGCAGATCTTTAAAAAGTGTATTAATAATAGATAGTGAAAGCCCTTGCAACAAACAAACTCCACATTCACATAATTTTTTAACCAACGATGGAAAAACACCAAATGAGATTTCTAGAATCGCCAGACAAGAAGTAGAAAAATACACCACAGTTTCCTTTTACAATGGACTTGCCATACACGGAGAAAAAACAACACATGGTTTTGAGATCACCACACAAACCAACAAAACATTTACTTCTAAAAAGATCATTATTGCAACTGGCATAAAAGATCTTTTACCAGACATCTTGGGTGTAAAAGAATGTTGGGGAACCTCCATTATACATTGCCCATATTGCCATGGATACGAAGTTAAAAACAAAAAAACAGCGATACTAGGTAATGGCGACTATGGTTTTGAGTTTTCTAAAATGATCTACAACTGGACGAAAGATTTAACCTTATTTACGAATGGAAAATCTACCCTAACAGAAGAACAAACACAAAAGTTGAAGCACAATAACATCAATATAAATGAAGCTGAAATTAAGCAAATTAAACATAAACACGGATTTATAGAAAACATTGTTTTAAAACCCAACAAAACACATCGCGTCGAGGCCATGTATTTAAAAGCGAAATTTATTCAGCAATCTGACATTGCCCTAAAGCTCGGATGCGAAATAACAGCACAAGGATATATTCAGGTAGATCCATTTCAAAGAACTACAATTTATGGAGTGTACGCCTGTGGGGACAATGCTGCATTTTTACGTTCCGTTGCAAATGCAGTATGTACAGGAAATATTTCTGGAGCCATGGCAAACAAAGAACTCATCGAAGAAGCATTTTAGCTATGCGCAACACAATACACTAAAAAACATAATGGATTACTACAAAAAAACGCGAAACTTAATGTTTCGCGTTTTTATTTTTTAGGCTTCTCCAGTGGGTCCAAAATTCATCGGAATTGGAGGTTGCTCATAATCTTTTATTTCACCATTCGCTTGTTCAAATCGTTTTACATTATCTAACAATGCTTTGGTTAAACGCTTTGCATGTTGTGGTGTTAATATAATTCTAGATTTCACTTTTGCTTTAGGTACACCAGGCATTACATTGATAAAATCAACAATAAACTCAGATACCGAATGATTGATGATTGCCAAATTAGAATAGGTTCCCTCTGCAACAGATTCGTCTAGTTCTATATTTATCTGCCCGTCTTCATTTTGATTTTCATCCATAATTATTCGTTGTATTAAAAAAGCCTACAAGTAAACTTGTAGGCTTTTAGTATTTATAGATTTTCTTCTATTTCTTCTTTTGGACCTACAATGATATGATCGTATTGTCTCATACCTGTTCCTGCTGGAATTCTCTTACCAACAATTACATTTTCTTTCAATCCTTCTAAGGTATCTATCTTACCATTTACAGCTGCTTCATTCAACACTTTCGTAGTTTCCTGGAACGACGCTGCAGAAATAAACGATTTAGTCTGTAACGAAGCTCTAGTAATACCTTGTAACACCTGCTCTGCAGTTGCTGGATTGGCATCTCTAGCTGTTGCTAAATTCTGATCGTTTCTACGTAATATAGAATTCTCGTCTCTTAACTGACGTGAAGTAATGATTTGACCTGCTTTTAAATTTTCAGAGTCTCCTGCATCCTCAACAACTTTCATTCCATAGATCGCATCGTTTTCAACGATAAAGTCATTCTTATGAATCAGTTGGTTCTCTAAGAAAAGAGTATCTCCTGAATCAATAATCTTTACTTTACGCATCATTTGACGTACTACAACCTCAAAGTGTTTGTCGTTAATTTTCACACCTTGCAAACGATATACTTCTTGTATTTCATTTACTAAGTATTCTTGTACTGCTGATGGTCCTTGAATATTCAAGATATCTATTGGAGTAATTGCTCCATCAGATAACGGCATACCAGCTTTAATAAAGTCATTCTCTTGAACTAATATCTGATTCGATAACTTAATTAAGTATTTTCTTATATCACCAGTCTTAGACTCAACAATAATTTCTCTATTTCCACGCTTAATTTTACCGAAAGAAACTACACCGTCAATTGCTGCAACTACTGCAGGATTAGAAGGATTACGCGCTTCAAACAATTCTGTTACACGAGGTAAACCTCCTGTAATATCTCCCGCTTTACCAGATTTACGAGGAATCTTGGCTAAGGTTTTTCCTTGTTCTACAGCATCTCCATTGCTAATCATTAAGTGAGCTCCAACAGGTAAACTGTATGAACGTAATGCATTACCATCTTTATCTTCAATAATTAAAGAAGGAATGATTTTCTTATTCTTAGAATCAGTAATTACTTTTTCTTGGAAACCTGTTTGTTCATCAATTTCAACTTGGAAGTTAATTCCCTGTTCTAAATCATCAAAACGAACTTTACCTCCAAACTCAGAAACAATCACACCGTTAAATGGATCCCACTGACATACAACATCACCTTTTTTAATCGATTTTCTATCCATATCAAAGATAGTAGAACCATAAGGAATGTTATTTGTACTTAAGGTAATTCCTGTTTTCTTATCAACAACTTTAATTTCTGCTGTTCTAGAGATTACAATGTCAATTTCTTCCTCATTTGCATCCTTACCTTTCACAGTACGCAAATCTTCAATTACAACTTTTCCTCCAAAGTTTGCAGTTAACTTATTATCTTCAGAAATATTTCCTGCTACCCCACCAACGTGGAATGTTCTTAATGTTAACTGTGTACCAGGTTCTCCAATTGATTGTGCTGCAATAACACCTACAGCTTCACCAATTTGTACTTTATTACGAGTAGATAAACTCTGTCCGTAACACTTAATACAAATTCCTCTACTAGATTCACAAGTTAATGCAGAACGCACTTGCACTCTATCAATTCCCGTTGCTTGAATTGCATCTGCCGCTGCTGAAGAAATTTCTTCACCTGCATTGATTAATAATTCATCCGTAATTGGAGCATATACATCTTGCAAAGAAACACGACCTTCAATTCTCTCAGACAACGATTCAACGATTTCATCATTTTTCTTTAATGGAGTTACTTCTAACCCTCTTAAAGTTCCACAATCTTCTTCGTTAATAATTACATCTTGAGAAACATCTACTAAACGACGTGTCAAATACCCTGCATCGGCTGTTTTTAACGCTGTATCGGCTAGTCCTTTACGAGCACCGTGTGTAGAGATAAAGTATTCAAGAATTGATAATCCTTCCTTAAAGTTAGAAAGAATTGGATTCTCAATAATTTCTCCACCACCAGCTGTAGATTTTTTAGGTTTTGCCATTAATCCACGCATTCCTGTTAACTGACGAATTTGTTCTTTAGAACCCCTTGCACCAGAATCAAGCATCATATATACTGAGTTAAACCCTTGTTGGTCTTCTCTTAATCGTTTCATCGATAATTCTGTCAATCTGTTGTTTGTAGAACCCCAAATGTCAATTACCTGATTGTAACGCTCTTTGTTTGTTAACATTCCCATGTTATAGTTAGAAACAATTACAGCGACTTCTTTATTCGCTTCTGCAATCATTCCTTCTTTTTCCTTTGGAATAATAATATCACCTAAACTAAATGATAATCCTCCTTGGAATGCAAACTTATATCCCATGTTTTTAATATTATCCAAAAATTCTCCAGTAGTAGGGATATCAGTAGCTTTTAAGATTCCACCAATAATACCACGTAAAGATTTTTTAGTTAATACTTCATTAATATATCCCGCTTTAGCAGGTACAACTTCGTTAAATAAAACTCTACCAACAGTTGTTTTAATAATTTTTCGAACTTGCTCTCCGTTCTCATCAACATCAAAAGTTCGTACTTTAATACCCGCATTCAAATCAACCATTTCTTCGTTAAAAGCAATGTTTACTTCTTCTGGTGAGTAAAAAGTCAATCCTTCTCCTTTAATAGGAACTTCTGGAGTAGAGATTCTTTCTTTTGTCATGTAGTACAATCCAAGTACCATATCCTGAGAAGGTACAGTAACCGGCGCACCATTTGCAGGATTTAATATATTATGAGAAGCCAACATTAATAATTGTGCTTCTAAAATAGCTTCTGGCCCTAACGGTAAATGTACCGCCATTTGATCTCCATCAAAATCGGCATTAAATGCTGAACATGAAAGTGGATGTAATTGAATTGCTTTTCCTTCAATTAACTTAGGCTGGAATGCTTGGATTCCTAAACGGTGAAGCGTTGGAGCACGGTTTAATAATACAGGATGCCCTTTTAAAACATTCTCTAAAATATCCCATACTACAGGTTCTTTTCTGTCTATAATTTTCTTTGCAGATTTCACAGTTTTTACAATTCCTCTTTCGATTAACTTACGAATCACAAAAGGCTTGTACAATTCTGCTGCCATCTCTTTAGGCAATCCACATTCAGATAATTTCAATTCTGGTCCAACAACAATCACAGAACGTGCAGAATAATCAACACGCTTTCCTAGTAAGTTTTGACGAAAACGTCCTTGCTTCCCTTTTAATGAATCTGACAACGATTTTAAAGGCCTGTTAGATTCTGTTTTTACTGCTGATGATTTACGAGTATTATCAAACAATGAATCCACAGATTCTTGTAACATACGTTTTTCATTACGTAAAATAACCTCAGGAGCTTTTATCTCAACTAACCTTTTTAAACGGTTATTTCTAATAATAACTCTACGGTATAAATCATTTAGATCTGAAGTTGCAAAACGTCCTCCATCTAATGGAACTAATGGACGTAATTCTGGTGGGATCACCGGAACTACCTTCATAATCATCCACTCAGGCTTATTTTCTCTAGTTTTATTAGAGTCTCTAAATGCTTCAACAACATTTAAACGTTTTAACGCCTCCGTTTTACGTTGTTTAGATGTTTCAGTATTTGCTTTGTGTCTTAATTGGTAGGATAACTCATCTAAATCGATACGAGCTAACAAGTCTATTAAACACTCAGCACCCATCTTAGCAATAAACTTTTCTGGGTCAGTGTCATCTAAATATTGGTTTTCCTGAGGAATAGTTTCTAGAATATCTAAATACTCTTCTTCAGTTAAGAAATCCATTTTTTGTAAAGGTTCTCCTTCAGCATTTTTAGCAATACCAGGAGCAATTACTACGTATCTCTCGTAGTAAATAATCATATCTAACTTTTTAGATGGCAAGCCTAAAAGGTATCCCATTTTGTTAGGCAATGATCTAAAGTACCAAATATGAGCTACAGGAACTACCAAATGGATGTGCCCAACTCGATCTCTTCGTACTTTCTTTTCTGTTACTTCAACACCACATCGGTCACAAACGATTCCTTTGTAGCGAATTCTTTTATACTTACCACATGCACATTCAAAATCCTTTACAGGACCAAAAATACGCTCACAAAATAACCCATCTCTTTCTGGCTTATGTGTACGGTAATTAATTGTTTCTGGTTTTAACACCTCTCCTTTAGAAATTTCTAAAATAGATTCTGGAGATGATAATCCAATTGAGATTTTATTAAACTTTTTTACAGTGTACTTCTCGTTTTTTCTTGCCATGGTTATGGATTCGAATTAAAATTGTAAAAATGACCTCTAAGAGGCTTATAAATATATGATTGTCATCAAGCCTTTCGGCTCAATGACATTTCACTGTTTGTTATTCTTCTAATTGAACGTTTAATCCTAAACCTTTCAGTTCATGCATTAAAACGTTAAATGATTCTGGTAATCCAGGTTCTGGCATGTCTTCTCCCTTAACGATTGCCTCGTAAGTTTTAGCTCTACCTAATACATCATCAGATTTTACAGTTAAGATTTCTCTTAAGATACTAGATGCACCATATGCCTCCAATGCCCAAACTTCCATCTCTCCAAAACGTTGACCCCCAAACTGAGCTTTACCTCCTAATGGTTGTTGTGTAATTAACGAGTACGGACCAATAGAACGCGCGTGCATTTTATCTTCAATCATATGTCCTAACTTAATCATATAAATGATTCCAACCGTTGCTGGTTGATCGAAACGTTTTCCTGTTCCACCATCATATAAATACGTATGTCCAAATCTTGGTACACCGGCCTCATCTGTAATTCCATTTATCTGATCTAAAGATGCTCCATCAAAAATTGGTGTTGCATATTTAGTGTCTAATTTTTGACCAGCCCAACCAAGAACAGTTTCATAAATTTGACCGATGTTCATACGAGATGGTACACCTAACGGGTTTAATACAATATCTACTGGAGTTCCATCTTCTAAGAAAGGCATGTCTTCTGCTCTTACAATACGAGCAACAATACCTTTATTTCCATGACGCCCTGCCATTTTATCCCCAACTTTTAATTTACGCTTTTTAGCGATATAAATTTTAGCAAGTTTTAAAATACCAGCTGGTAATTCATCTCCTACAGAAATTGTAAACTTCTCACGACGTAAGTTACCTTGTAAGTCATTTACTTTAATCTTATAGTTGTGAACCAATTCACCAACAGCTTTATTCAATTCTTTATCAGTAGTCCAAGATCCTTGTGTTAAGTGTACATAATCTTCAACTGAATTTAACATTTTCAGTGTAAATTTCTTTCCTTTTGGAAGTACTTCTTCACCCAAATCGTTAGAAACTCCTTGAGAAGTTTTACCACTAATTAGAATAAATAACTTATCTACTAACTGATCTTTTAATTCTGAGAACTTTGTAACAAATGAACTTTCTAAAGCAATAATTGCTTCTTTATCTCTAGCTCTCTTCGTTTTATCCTTAACGGCTCTTCTGAATAATTTTTTATCAATTACTACACCTCTTAATGATGGAGAAGCCTTTAATGATGCATCTTTAACATCACCTGCTTTATCACCAAAAATAGCACGTAATAACTTTTCTTCTGGAGTAGGATCAGATTCACCTTTTGGAGTAATTTTCCCGATTAATATATCACCAGGTTTTACTTCTGCTCCAATACGAATCATTCCGTTTTCATCAAGATCTTTAGTTGCTTCTTCAGAAACGTTCGGAATATCATTTGTTAACTCTTCAGTCCCCAATTTTGTATCTCTAACATCTAAAGAATACTCATCTATATGAATAGAAGTAAATATATCTTCACGAACAACTCTTTCAGAAATTACAATAGCATCCTCAAAGTTATACCCTTTCCAAGGCATAAAGGCTACTTTCATATTTATTCCTAAAGCTAATTCTCCTTTTTGTGTTGCATATCCTTCACAAAGAACTTGTCCTTCTGTAACTCGGTCACCTCTTTGCACAATTGGCTTTAAGTTAATACAAGTACCTTGATTGGTTTTTCTAAATTTAATTAAGTTGTATGAAACTTCATCAGACTCGAAACTAACCATTCGTTCTTCATCAGTTCTATCGTACTTAATTGTAATTCTATTTGCATCTACATATTCTACAACTCCTGCTCCTTCTGCGTTGATTAAGATTCTAGAATCTTTTGCAACTCTACGCTCTAAACCAGTTCCAACAATTGGAGACTGTGGACGTAATAAAGGTACCGCTTGACGCATCATATTTGATCCCATCAATGCACGGTTGGCATCATCATGCTCTAAGAAAGGTATTAAAGATGCAGAAATAGAAGCTATTTGATTTGGAGCAACGTCCATATAATCAACTTCATTTGGAGTAACTACTGGGAAATCACCTCCTTCACGAGAAATAACTCTATCACCAATAATATTTCTATCCGCATCAACCTCAATATTAGATTGGGCAAATTTCATTCCTTCTTCTTCTTCTGCACTTAGGTAGATATGCTCTTTATTAACATCTACATTTCCTTCTGCAACTTTTACATACGGAGTTTCAATAAATCCTAAGTTATTTACTTTCGCAAATACAGCCAAAGAAGATATCAATCCAATATTTGGCCCCTCTGGAGTTTCAATTGGACATAAACGACCATAATGTGTATAGTGCACATCACGCACCTCAAATCCTGCTCTTTCTCTTGATAATCCACCAGGTCCAAGAGCCGATAAACGACGCTTATGCGTAATCTCTGCTAATGGATTGGTTTGATCCATAAATTGAGATAACTGGTTTGTACCAAAGAATGAGTTTATTACTGATGATAATGTTTTAGCATTAATCAAATCAATTGGCGTAAATACTTCGTTATCACGTACATTCATTCTTTCACGAATTGTACGTGCCATACGAGCTAAACCTACACCAAACTGACCAGCCAATTGCTCACCTACAGTTCTAACACGACGGTTAGATAAGTGATCAATATCATCCACTTCAGCTTTAGAGTTGATTAATTCAATTAAGTATTTAATGATGGTAATAATATCATTTTTTGTTAATACTTTTTGATCAATCGGTTCGTTCAGTTGTAATTTTGTGTTCATTCTAAAACGACCAACTTCACCTAAATTGTAACGTTGCTCCGAAAAGAATAACTTGTCAATAATTCCACGCGCTGTTTCCTCATCTGGCGGCTCAGCATTACGTAGTTGACGGTATATGTGTTCTACAGCTTCTTTTTCAGAATTTGTAGGATCTTTTTGTAAGGTGTTATGGATGATTGCATAATCTCCCATTTGATTATCTTCTTTGTGTAATAACACTGTTTTCACACCAGATTCAATAATCTCATCAATATAATCTTTTTCTATGATTGTATCTCTATCAAAAATGATTTCGTTACGCTCAATAGAAACAACCTCACCTGTATCTTCATCAACGAAATCTTCATGCCAAGTTTTTAATACTCTAGCAGCCAATTTACGTCCTAATACTTTCTTTAAGCCAGCTTTAGAAACTTTAATTTCTTCTGCAAGGTCAAAAATCTCAAGGATGTCTTTATCTCTTTCAAAACCAATCGCTCTAAATAGCGTTGTTACTGGTAATTTTTTCTTTCTATCAATATAAGCATACATTACTTGATTGATATCAGTTGCAAATTCTATCCAAGATCCTTTAAAAGGAATTACTCTTGCCGAGTATAATTTGGTTCCATTTGCGTGGAATGATTGTCCGAAGAATACACCTGGAGATCTGTGTAATTGAGAAACTACAACTCTTTCAGCTCCATTGATTACGAAGGTACCAGAGTTTGTCATATAAGGAATAGTTCCTAAATAAACATCTTGTACAATGGTTTCGAAATCTTCGTGTTCTGGATCGGTACAGTATAATTTCAAACGTGCCTTAAGAGGAACACTGTGTGTTAATCCTCTTTCAATACATTCTTGAATGCTATATCTTGGTGGGTCTACAAAGTAGTCCAAGAATTCTAACACAAAATTATTACGTGTATCTGTAATTGGGAAATTATCCATGAAAGTTTTATACAAACCTTCTTCACCACGCTCTTCAGCCTTTGTTTGTAATTGGAAAAAATCTTGGAATGATTTTACTTGAATATCCAAAAAGTCAGGATAATCAGTTCCTAATTTAGCTGATGCGAAGTTTATTCTTTCAGTAGTGTTTTTCGTTGTCAAAAGAGAAATTTTTTTTGATTAAAATCGATGATAAAATATAAACGAATATATACACAAAATGGTTTAGGTCTTAGAACGTACGTTCTAAAGACCTAAACCTAAGTTTGTTTAAGCTGTTAAAGCTTATTTAAGCTCAACCTCTGCTCCTGCTTCTTCTAAAGATGCTTTAAGACCTTCAGCCTCATCTTTAGAGATACCTTCTTTGATTGGTGCTGGTGCACTATCAACGATACCTTTAGCTTCTTTCAATCCTAATCCAGTTAATTCCTTAACTAATTTTACAACTGCTAGTTTAGAACCACCTGCTGCTTTTAAGATTACATCAAATTCTGTTTTTTCTTCTGCTCCACCTTCAGCTCCACCAGCTGCTGGTCCAGCAACTACTGCTGCTGCTGCAGGCTCAATTCCGTATTCGTCTTTTAAAATAGTAGCTAAGTCATTAACTTCTTTTACTGTTAAGTTAACTAATTGCTCTGCGAAATCTTTTAAATCTGCCATTTTAATTGTTTTAAAAATTTTATTTATTATAGTTTATTAGTGCGCGTACTTATTTTTCTGATAATGTTGTAAGAATACCAGAAAGTTTTTGACCACTAGACTGCAATGCTGAAATAACATTTTTAGCTGGTGATTGTAATAATGTGATAATATCTCCAATAAGTTCTTCTTTAGACTTAATGCTTACAAGCGTATCTAATTGGTCATCGCCAATATAAATAGACTCTTCAGCAAAAGCACCTTTTAAAACGGGCTTGTCTGATTTTTTTCTGAAGTCCTTAATTACTTTTGCTGGAGCATTCGATACCTCAGCAGTCATAATAGCAGTATTTCCCTTTAATACATTTGGTAATTCTCCGAAATCTTTATCAGAAGTTTCCATTGCTTTAGAAAGCAATGTGTTTTTAACAACTGCCATTGAAACATCTGCCTTAAAACAAGCTCTTCTTAAGTTAGATGTAGTTAAAGCATCTAAGCCAGAAATATCTGTTAAATAGATAGTGTTTGTTCCTGCTAATTTGGCTGTTAAATCTTGGATTATTTGTGATTTTTCTTCTCTAGTCATAAATTCTAAGTTTTAACTGCTTATTAAACGGATTTAAAATCAACTGCAACACTAGGACTCATTGTACTAGACATGAATATACTCTTGATGTATACTCCTTTAGCTGTTGTTGGTTTTAGTTTAACAATTGTTTGTAATAATTCATTTGCATTGTCTGCAATTTTATCAGCGTCGAAAGATGTTTTTCCAATAGCAGCATGTACAATACCTGTTTTATCAACTTTAAAGTCAATTTTACCAGCTTTTACATCTTTTACTGCTTTTGCAACATCCATTGTTACTGTACCTGTTTTTGGATTTGGCATTAAACCTCTTGGTCCTAAAATACGACCTAAGGGACCTAATTTACCCATTACACTTGGCATCGTTATAATAACATCAACGTCTGTCCAACCTCCTTTAATTTTCTGAAGGTACTCATCCAATCCAACATAATCTGCACCAGCTGCTGTAGCTTCGGCTTCTTTATCTGGAGTAACTAATGCAAGTACTTTTACATCCTTTCCTGTTCCGTGAGGTAATGTTACAACACCACGAACCATTTGATTAGCTTTACGAGGATCTACTCCTAAACGAATTGCTAAATCTACAGATGCATCAAACTTTACATTTGTAATTTCTTTTATTAAAGCAGAAGCATCGTTTACGCTATAAACTTTAGAGTTATCTAGCTTTGCGTTCGCTTCTTTTTGCTTTTTTGTTAATTTTGCCATTTTAAATAAATGTTATAAAGTTAAGCTGGAGCGTCTCCTGTTACAGTTAATCCCATTGAACGAGCAGTACCAGCGATCATTCTCATTGCTGATGCAATAGTAAACGCATTTAAGTCTACCATTTTGTCTTCTGCAATCACTTTAATTTGATCCCAAGAAACTTTTGCTACTTTCTTACGGTTAGGCTCTCCAGAACCTTTTTTAATTTTTGCTGCTTCTAATAATTGAACTGCAGCTGGTGGAGTTTTCACAACAAAATCAAAAGATTTATCTTTATACACAGTAATTGCTACTGGTAAAACTTTCCCTTGTTTGTCTTGAGTTCTTGCATTAAATTGCTTACAGAACTCCATGATATTAACTCCGGCAGCACCTAATGCAGGTCCAACTGGTGGTGAAGGGTTTGCTGCTCCTCCGCGCACTTGTAATTTTACAACCTTACTAACTTCTTTTGCCATTCTTAAATCTTTAGTTTAATCTTTTCAGTTTGTGGAAGCTCCCCGAAAAATCAATTTCTATTTATGTAACAATTATGAAATTTTATCTACTTGAGTATAGCTCAATTCTAATGGCGTTTTACGTCCAAAGATTTTCACCATAACTTCTAACTTCCTTTTCTCTTCGTTCACCTTCTCAACAGTACCGTCAAATCCATTAAATGGACCATCAACAACCTTTACTGTTTCTCCTATTATAAATGGTATTGCGACGTTTTCATTCTCAACTGAAAGCTCATCAACTTTACCTAACATCCTATTTACTTCAGATCTTCTTAATGGTACCGGAGCTCCACCTTTAACTTCACCTAAAAAACCAATAACACCTGTTACAGATTTAATAACGTGAGGAACTTCACCAGCCAAATTAGCTTCTACCATTATATATCCAGGGAAATAAACTTTTTCAACAGTAAGTTTTTTTCCATTTCTAACTTGAATAACCTTTTCTTTTGGTACTAAGACTTGGTCTACATAATCAGACAGTCCTAAACGAGAAATTTCAGTTTCGATATAAGCTTTAACCTTATTTTCTTGACCACCAACAGCTCTTACTACGTACCATTTTTTAACTGAATCAGCCATAATTAATTATTAAACATGGTGAAAAAGTTATCTAAACCTAATTGAAAAACATAATCCACAGCAAATACTGCCACAGCGAAAATAATTGTAAACACAGCTACCACTACGGTAGATTTCTGTGCTTCATCTCTTTGCATCCACGTTACATGGTTACTAAGCTCTTCAAACGATTCTTTGATGTATTTTACCATATTATTTTTTATTT
>Ga0209292_1000513_pt1 | contig 50517 bp, 51 predicted proteins | sample GOMGulsemesocosm_2_FD_184634 | JGI IMG/M metagenome (GOLD analysis project Ga0209292, IMG submission 184634) | Methane-oxidizing microbial communities from mesocosms in the Gulf of Mexico - GOM9C Gulf of Mexico (SPAdes) (version 2) | ecosystem: Environmental > Aquatic > Marine > Cold seeps... | reverse complement strand
CCAAAAATCCAAAAATCCAAAAATCCAAAAATCCAAAAATCCAAAAATCCAAAAATCCAAAAATCCAAAAATCCAAAAATCCAAAAATCCAAAAATCCATCTTCAGCTGTAGTGATTGCTCTCTACTGTTATTTAAGTAATCTTTATAAAAATCAAAAATACTCTTTATCAATTAATGAATAAATATTTCATCTTAAGGTGATCGTTCAATAACTAGAAACCTCGCTTTAATTAAAAAATATTAAAAATAGCTTGCAACAGTGGTACGACCAGTGCTTTAATCTAGGTAATTATTACTTAAGTCGTCGGAGTATAGCCATGCTTACTTATAAAGCACCCGTAGCAGATATTAAATTTTTAATCGAAGATGTCTTTGATTATTATGGACATTATAAAAAGCACCCCGAATTCGAAGAAGCTACCCCTGACTTAGTCGATGCAATATTTCAAGAATGTGCAAAATTTTGTGAAAATGAATTATTACCTTTATACCAAAGTGGTGATAAAGAAGGTTGTCAGTTCGATAATGGTAAAGTGACAACACCAAAGGGATTTAAAGAGGCTTATCAACAGTATGTCGCTGGTGGGTGGCAATCACTATCTCACCCTGTTGAACACGGTGGACAAGGTCTTCCTCCGTCATTAGGCATGGTAAAGTCAGAAATGATGGGTACCGCAAACTGGTCATGGGCTATGTACCCTGGTTTGAGCCATGGTGCGATGAATACAATCCAATCCCATGGTAATGACAAGCAAAAAGAACTATACCTTACCCGATTAACTGAAGGTACGTGGACAGGTACTATGTGTTTAACTGAGCCTCAATGTGGTACTGATTTAGGGCAAGTTAAAACAAAAGCGGAGCCTAATGGTGATGGTACTTATAATATTACCGGTACTAAAATATTTATTTCAGCGGGTGATCATGACTTAACGGATAATATTATTCATATTGTTTTGGCTCGTTTACCTGGCGCACCAGCAGGTACGCGTGGTATTTCATTATTCATCGTGCCTAAAGTTCAAACCGATGAATCAGGTAACTTAGGTGAAGGTAACAATGTTACTTGTGGCTCTATTGAAGATAAAATGGGGATAAAAGCCTCTTCGACAGCGGTATTAAATTTTGATAATGCAGTAGGACAGCTTATTGGCCCTGAAAATAAAGGCTTAGAATGTATGTTCACCTTTATGAATACAGCACGTGTTGGTACGGCTTTACAAGGTGTTTGTAGTGCGGAATTGGCTTATCAGAACTCTCTTATCTATGCAAAAGAACGCTTATCTATGCGTTCACTTACTGGGAAGAAGTTTCCGGAGCAAGTTGCAGACCCTATTATCGTTCATCCTGATGTACGTAAAATGTTAATGACACAAAAAGCTATCTCTGAAGGTGGTCGTGCCATGATTTACTACACTGCTAAAATTGTAGATGACATCGAAATGGCTAAATCGGATCAGGAACGTAAAGTCGCAGATGATCGCTTAGGTTTCATCACGCCTATTTTGAAAGCCTTTTTAACCGAACTTGGCTCAGAAAGTGCTAATCATGGTTTACAGATTTTTGGTGGTCACGGGTATATTAAAGAGTGGGGTATGGAGCAAATTGTTCGTGATGCACGTATTTCTACCCTATATGAAGGAACAACGGGCATTCAGGCTTTAGATTTATTAGGTCGTAAAATTTTACTGAGCCGAGGTAAATCTTTAAATAATTTCTCAAAAGAAGTGCTAACTTTTTGTAAAGATAAAAGTATGATATCGAGTAATCCACATAAACGACAAATGAATAAGTTTATTTGGCCATTAAGTAAATCTATCGCTAATTGGCAGCAATACTCGTTACGGTTAGGACTTAAAGCCAAGAAAAATCGTGATATTGTAGGCTCTGCTTCAGTCGATTATTTGATGTATTCTGGTTATATTGTTATGGCTTATTTTTGGGCTCAAATGGCACAGTCTGCTTATGAAAAACTAGCAACAGATGTTGAAAATCGTGATTTTTATCGTGCAAAAATAAAAACTGCTGAGTTTTATTTTGCGCGATTGTTACCAAGAACCAAATCGTTAGCCAAAACAATGATGGCGGATCCTAAAACGTTGATGCAGTTAGATCAAGAGTTGTTGTCTTTCACCTAACAGACGGGTAATACCAAGTACATTAATTAATTGACCACTTAGCGAGAATTAAAAGGCTTAAAGGCAAGGCATTGATTGAAGAGAATGGTTATTCAGGAGAATATGCTCCTGCATTCTCTAAGAAGCTACATCCGTGTAGCGTCCTTATCGAAATCAATAACGACGCCTGTAAGCCTTTAAAACTCGCCCTTCGGGAGTTTATTAGCGAACTAATAACGGCTCAAAATTAAAGAAATATAGAATAACTATGTTTAAGTAATTTTACTTGTTCTAAGCTCGCTAATACAACTCTAAGCTGATCAATTTATTAGTGTAATTGGTATAATAAGTTCTTAAATAAAAAAATGCACGGTACTAATAATACCGTGCATTTTTTATTGTTTGTTTGTACGTGTGTTTGTTATTTGAATCGAAGTTAAAACAAGGTTATAGCAAAGTTACGTTGAACTTACTCTATTTATGCTTGCTGAAATTATTTGAGCCCCATAATCCAAGCAATAATTTTATACGTTGTTTTTGTTATTGTTTCTACATCAATATCTGTTTGCTTTGATAATTGACTATATTGTAACTGAGAAAAGATAGTATGCATTATTTTTGCATCCGACTCTGGATCTACCTTGTTAAAAAAGTGACATAATTGCTCAAAATGTACAAGTTGCCCTAATTCATGTCCTTGGGAAAACAAACGTAATTTCGGGCTAATTTGAACTTCAGTAAACATCAATTGTTCAACAGCTAACGAAACCGCTTGATGTTTAATGTTATTAATTAAATATTCAGCAGTCATTGTACTTAGACGTTGGCATAACTCTGTTTTAACCGCTACTTTTCTCAACTCTGTTTTATTAATTTCAGTAATAAATTGAAAAGCTTTCTCTAAAATACTATCTGCTCTTGATAATATCTGGACTGAGTTTAGCTTGAAAGCTTCCTCAATAAGTTCCTGAATATCTTTAAAATAGTAGGTTGTGAGAGACAACTGTAGTTGTGCATGGCTAGCAATTGCTCTGTGTGTGGTACCTTTTATGCCATTAAGCGCCAATATATCAATAGCAGCAATAAGAATTTTTTCTCTCGTTTTTTCACCTTTAGTACGGCGCTTCACAGGTTGTGGCTTCCCATCAACATGATCTGTAAACTTGTTAATTGATTGTGGTGCTGACTCTAATACAGACATTGATTTATCTACACTTATAGTAAAAGTAAACCTAAATTAACTTTATTTTAACATCATTTTTTTAAAGGGATATAAAGTTAATTTACTCCCTTTATAAGTTTTTGTTATAAGGGGGAGCTTTTACTTTGCGCGGACACTAACTCCTTAGGGTCAAAGTCATCAACACTGATAACCCATTGACGCCCTTTTTCAGCTTTAATTAATAGATCTGCTTCACTTTGAGTTATTACCTGCGCGGATAAGCCGAGTTCTGCCGCTTTATCTAACTGATAAAAGGGTAAGTTCTGATCGAGTGCTCGGCATAATTTTTCAAAAACAGGCTCACAATGTATTATATCTTCGAGTGTTTGTTCTAATTTACCAAAAATATTGTCACCGTCTTTTGTTAAGTATTGACCTTGGCCTAATCGACTTCGTGCTGCGCTAGGTGTTTGTAATATACGTGCTACTTTATGGGCTGTTTCGTCACTTGGTTCTTTTAAGGTAGTGCCAAAAGGAAAAATAATGACACGTAACGTTCTGCCAAGCCATTTGTTTGGAAAGTTATAGAGTAGTTCATTAATTGCATGTTGAATTTTAAATAATGAGTCTTCAACTGCCCATTGTACGAATGGTAGATCTTCAATATGACGACCTTCATCGTTGTAACGCTTTAGTGTGGCACTGGCTAAATAAAGGTAACTAAGCAAGTCACCAAGCCTTGCTGATATACGCTCTTTTCTTTTTAAATCAGCTCCTAGTGCTAACATCGCGATATCAGACAGCATAGCTAAGTTAGCACTAAATCGGCTTAATAATTGGTAGTACCTTTTAGTTTCATCGTTAAAAGGGCTCGCCAGTAAGCGAGACGCTGTTACAGAGAACCAAGAACTGCGACTAATATTGCTAATACTAAAGCCAATATGGCCAAATAGCGCATGATCAAAGTCATTAAGTGCTTCTTCATTGTCCGTATTTTTTGCCGCTTTCAGTTCAGCTAAAACATAGGGGTGACAACGTATGGCACCCTGACCGTAAATAATCAAACTGCGGGTAAGAATGTTTGCCCCTTCAACAGTGACTGCAATGGGAGCGCCTTGATAACCACGAGCAAGATAGTTATTTGGTCCCATACAGATACCTTTACCACCATGAATGTCCATGGCGTCGATAATAGCTGAACGCATTTTTTCAGTTAAATGATATTTAGCGATGGCTGATATTACTGAAGGCTTTTCCCCTAAATCAATGGCACCTGTAGACATGGTTGTGACAGCGTCCATTAAATAAGCGTTACCACCTATGCGGGCAAGAGGCTCCTCAATACCTTCCATTTTACCAATAGGTAGCTTAAATTGTCGCCTTATACGGCTATATGCACCGGTTGCTAACGCCGTTGCTTTAACGCCACCTGTGCTATTGGAGGGTAAGGTGACAGCACGACCAACAGACAAACACTCAACTAACATTCGCCACCCTTGACCCGCCATCGCTTGGCCACCAATAATAAAGTCGAGTGGTACAAAAACATCTTTGCCTTGCGTTGGACCATTTTGAAAGGGAATGTTTAACGGGAAGTGTCGACGACCTATGGTAATACCATCAAGGCTTGTTGGAATAAGTGCACAGGTAATGCCTAATTCTTCAATATCTCCTATTAAGTGGTCAGGATCTTGTAATTTAAAAGCGAGTCCGAGTACCGTGGCTATAGGGGCAAGTGTAATATAACGCTTATCCCAATTTAGCCTCATGCCAAGAACCTTTTTTCCTTCAAAATTATCATGACAAATAATGCCAGTATCGGGAATTGCGCCTGCATCCGAGCCGGCTTCAGGGCTAGTTAAAGCAAAACAGGGGATTTCATCTCCTTTGACTAATCGAGGTAAATAATAATCTTGCTGCTCCTTAGTACCGTATTCTTGCAATAATTCACCTGGCCCTAAAGAGTTAGGTACACCAACAGTGCTTGCAAGAACTGAGCTAACGCCGGTAAGTTTTTGTAATACACGAGATTGCGCATAAGCTGAAAATTCTAAGCCGCCATATTGTTTTTTAATAATCATGGCAAAGAATTTATTATCTTTAAGGAATTGCCAAATTTCGACAGGTAAATCAGCTATTTCATGAGTAATGTGCCAATCATTTACCATGCCACATAGTTGCTCTACCGGGCCATCTAAAAAAGCTTTTTCTTCGTTACTTAACCTAGGTTGAGGGTAATTGTGTAACTTTTTCCAGTCAGGATTACCGCGAAATAAATCTGCATCAAACCAGGTTGTGCCAGCATCAATTGCTTCTTGTTCGGTTTTTGACATTTGTGGCATTATTTTTTTAAATAAAGCTAACAAAGGTAAACTTATAAACTGCTTACGTACGCTATCAATATTTAATGGTAAAGCTATAACGGCAAAAAGAAGCCAAGAAACAAAACCAATAATATTTAAAAAAGAGCCTATGGCCATTAATGCGACGAAGCTTAATGTGAACGTTGATAACGATGCTCGCGAATAACTCATAAACCAAGTTAATGATATTGCTGCAATAAACCAAATAATCATATCGACACATATTCCTTTTCAGTGATTGTTATTCTGACTTGATAAAATATAACTAAATAGACTGTTAAATGTAAACTTATACTCAAGTTTACATTTAAGCTTATATTCAAGTTTAGACTTAAATAATAAAAGTAATTGAATTCAAATAATTTTTTAGTCAATGATATACTCTATTTATAGAATAAAATGTGTCGTTAGCCAAGTACATTTTTATGTATATTCGGTTTATTTGAGGTTTTGAAAATGTGTGAATTATTAGCGATGTCAGCAAACGTGCCAACAGATATCTGTTTCAGCTTTAGTGGTTTGATGCAACGAGGCGGAAATACGGGTCCGCATAAAGATGGTTGGGGAGTTACTTTTTATGAAGGTAAGGGTTGTCGAAGTTTTAAAGACCCAATGCCTAGCGCCCATTCACCGATTGCGGAATTAGTCACTAAATACCCGATGAAAAGTGAAGCTGTCGTCTGTCACATTCGTCAAGCCAACTCGGGTGCTATTTGTTTAGAGAATACCCACCCATTTATTCGACAAATGTGGGGGCGTAATTGGACCTATGCTCATAACGGGCAGCTTAAAGACTTTGAAAATGAGCTGTCAATACAGTTTCATTTACCCATTGGAACAACGGATAGCGAACATGCTTTTTGCTGGATACTTGACCAATTACATATTGAATTCGCCGCGCAGCAGCCTGAGCCACAGATCCTATTTAGCTTCATTGCAAGTTTGGCAGCTAAAATTGACGAGTTAGGTGTTGCTAATATTATTATTACCGATGGTGAATACTTATTTGCTTATTGTTCTAATAATTTACACTGGCTAACGCGCCGAGCACCTTTTGGTCAAGCAAGTTTGATTGATGCAGAAATGGCGGTGGACTTCCATAAAGAAACCACTGATAAAGATATTGTTAGTATCATTGCGACAAAACCGTTAACGGATGATGAAACTTGGAATAAAATGACAGCAGGGCAGTGGCAGTTGTTTTGTTTAGGGGAATTAATTTCTTCTAGTTAAATGGATTTAGCAGAAAACTGGATTCATACTCATTTTAACGCACGATAGGTTTGGCCTAAAATGACATCAATACTGTAATTGTAACTTTAACTGTAACTTTAGTTAGGGGCTAGTGACGGTGAGTTAATTACTCACCGTAAAACAGCTTATGAATTAAATAAAGCGCCAAGCGATGAAACGGCTTGTTTTTTGTCCTTGTGCCATATTAACCACACGCATCTCTTTCACATTTGCTTTTTTTAAGCTGAGCTTAAGTTTAGACACGTTATCTTTTTTTGATACTAAACAGGTAAACCATAATACTTGTTTTTGATACTGCTTACTTTCTTTGATCATATTACGAATAAAAGAAAGTTCACCACCTTGGCACCAAAGTTCAGCTTTTTGTCCACCAAAATTCAATGTACTGTTATCTTGTTTTTCTTTTTTCGCAGAAGTGGATTTATGCTTAGCTAAATTTTGCCATTTTCGCGTTGTTCCTTGTTCGGCCTCGGCAAGTGATTTATGAAAAGGGGGATTGCATAAAGTTAAATGGTAAAATTCATCTTGCTGAATAATGTTAGTAAAGATATGTTCTTTATTGCTTTGTAACCGGCAATCAATGGCTTTATTCAAACCTTTGTTGGCCTTGATAATACCTTTTGCTACGGTAACTGAAATAGGGTCAATATCAGAAGCTGTAAAGTGCCAACCATATACTCGCTGTCCAAGAATAGGATAGATGCAACTCGCCCCTGTACCTATATCTAATACCTTAATGCTTTTTTCAATGGCATATGTCGACTTAGTCGTTGTTGCTAATAAATCATTAAGGTAATGGATATAATCGACACGCCCAGGAATTGGCGGACACAAATAGCCTGGTGGAATGTGCCATTGATCTATTTGATAATATGTTTTTAATAAAGCTGAATTGAGTGCCTTTACCGCTTCGCTATCACTAAAATTAATGGTGTCTTGCTGGTTAAAGCTATTTTTTATAATGAAAGTAACGAGCGGCGGATACGTTTTTTTTAAAACGTCAAAGTCATAACCTTGCCGGTGACGATTGTGCTTATGTAAGGTGTTTTTTGTCTGTTGTTTTGGCATTTTATTGACTATTACTGGGTTTATTACCCGTTCTGAAATTACCGTTACTGGTAAACTGAACAACTTGTTCACGTTTCTTGCCAAATAAAATACAGCCGTCATCCATAAACAGGAAGCTTTTCCAACAACGTTGAAATACGAGCCAAGTGGTTTCAATAATATTGTCACGGGAGCTACAGTAATAAACGACGGTATTATTATCCCAAGTTAAATGATTACTAATTAACTCAGGCAACGCAGCTTCGTTACTATCCCAAATACCTTCCCATTTGCCTAACTCTAACCAGTTACTTTTATCAAATGGCCAGTCACCTTTTTTAAAAAAATCAGGATGGTCGACTTGTCTACTTATGAAGGTATCCCATAAAACATTCGCACGTTCAATGGCCATTGGTTTTATTTTAGCTAAGTCAGCATCTGCTATAAGTAAACTTTTATGCTTGAATATCCAAGCATTTTTTAATTGTTCAAGAGGGAAGTAATTCATTAAATGCGCTCTATAGGAAAAACGCAGTAATTATACCTAGCAAAGGCTAAATAAAAAAGCTGCGTTTTTTCTTTATTTAATCTGTATCTTAAAGTGGGGCGGGTATACCTTTTCCTTAATTATTTAGTTGGATCTGTTTTTTTAGCCAATCGATAAGCATCGTACATGGCAAAAAGCCAAATGAAGACTAATGCATAAGCTGTAAAACTCGTTTGTTGGCCACTATTTGCACTTTGTTCGACCAGCGCCTGGCTAATCGCGTTAATCTCAAGAGGAATTTCGCCACTGACTATTTTTTGTGATATTTTTTCAGCGCGCTCAATCAATGCACTGACAACAATACTTAGCAGGAAAGCAAAGGCGGCAATAAAGCCAACAGCAGGTAAGTGCTTTTTTAAAAAAATATGTCCTGCACCTGGAAATACTAATGCTGATAATAATACTGCTTTGGTTGCTTTATTCATCATAACCCTAAGGGATGTTTATTTTATGATGGCTATCATACATGAAGACCAGAGTGAGCAGATCAAAAGAAGGGTTTTACTTATATTTTTAACATGACGCGCTAATGAAACGTCAGGGTAAATACCACAAATCATTGAACGACACTTTTTAGTCACTGGCTTAAAGTAGTGTACTAACCAAGACTTCGAGCCCGCAGTCTTAATGCTTAATGTGGCATTAAACAACGGTTGATTAGCCAGTAAATTAGCGTATTCTAAATTGTTCAATATTTATTCCTTTGGAAGCATCACATTGAAAAAAATTGCGCAAGGTATTTTTTTGCTATACCTACTTGTTAGCTTATCGGGCTGTATTGCGGTAACGGTTGTATCTGCCGCGGTTGGTGTCACTACAACGGTTGTTGGTGGAGCTATCGACGTTGTCGACGCAGTAACTCCAGATATTATGGACGATGATGATGAACAAGTTGAAGACGATGATAACGAAGACGACGACGACAACAATTAAACGGCATGTTTTGATTAACATAACGGTCGGGTACTGAATTTTAGATTCAATTTCAGATTCAATGTAAGGTCAACGAAGCTGACATTTTACTAGGTAGTTTCTACGAATTGTTTGTGCTTAGTGGACGTTAGCAACACGTTTACCCTAATATCCGCTTCATACGCGGAGTCATTCAACAATAATTTTTCATTACGAAATTTATTATCAAACATTGTTAAAAAATAAACATCATGTATATTTAATTACGCTAAATCGTGTGTTTTTCACACAGTACATTAATTGCAACTGAAATAAGGATGCAGTAACCACTTATTAAGCTGCCAATGGAAATAGGGACATATTATGGCGTTATTAATATTTAACTTTGATGGTACAGGTAACGAGCCTCAAGATGCTCAACAAGACTTAAAAAAAGGTAAAAAAGAAGATGACAACATCACCAACATACTGAAGTTTCACTTTTTATGTGGCGGTAATCTTCATTCAGATAATAGAAATGGCAATTCAAGCCATTCATCAATCAAACACTGCTTTTACTACCAAGGGGTTGGAACCTATGGTAACTGGTTTCAACGTGTAGTCAATCAAGGGGTATCACCTGAGTCCAAGGATATCGCGTCAATTTTAACTAAAGCATTCCATGACTTTGATCAGACATACCTAACGGGTGATCAAGTTATTGTTACAGGTTTTTCAAGAGGCGCGGCACTCGCTCGGCGATTCTGTTCCAAATTGATAGAAAAGTCATCCAAATTAGGCAATAAAACCCCAGCATTTATTCACTTAGCAGTATTTGATACAGTTGCGAGTATTGGCCTACCAAATTTAAGCCAGTCTGATCGCCCTGATTATGATGTTATATTTGAAAAAGGCTGCACCATTTCTCAACTTATCAAACAAGCAGTACACATGCTCAGTTTAGATGATAAGCGAAAAGCTTTTCAGCCAACTCTGATGAATTACGAGCCTAATAGAATAATTGAATTATGGTTTGCAGGTGCGCATAGTGATGTTGGGGGGGGATATTATCGTGATGGCTTATCAGATATATCTCTAACTTACTTAATAGATTGGGTGGTTTATCAAGTTAAGAAGCATGGCCTTATCGATCCTGAATTAAAGTTACCTGACCAACAAGAATTGAATGCATTACTGCCAGAAAAGTTAATCAATAAAATAGGCATAGATGATTTAAGCCGAGAAGCGAATGAGTTAGGGAAAAACCATCAGCAAGATAGATGGCCTATCGTTGATTGGTTAACATTAGACGATCGAGTTTGCTGTGTTATTGAAAATGACCTAATTTCCAAGGTTCATGATCCTATTCTGCATAATACTCTTCCAAACAGGATCGCCTTTGACAAAGATTATCGTCCAAAATCTCTGATGAATAAACCTCATCAAGTTTGGCACAGCTTTAGCCAAGCAAATGAAGCGGGAGCTGGCATTAGAAACTACTTTAATAATCCGAGAGCTCAATGGCATGCACTCGAGGTAGGTGAGTCAATTACCGTCACGGTAGCGTCAGCGAAATTGTTCAACCACACAGGGATACTGGTTGAACAATCAGAATGTTACCAAGTTTCTACTTCAGCAGGAGACACCTGGACAGATGGTTCAATAACCTGCGACGCTGATGGCTGGAATACCAACGATGTTACTTTAGGTTGGAAGGAAATACCGATAAAAATAGCACGAAAAATGCGACGTGTTAAAAGCGCCGATTGGTTCACTTTGTGCGTCAGTGTTGGCCGAAGAGATGAACTAGCAAAAGCCATAGGAAGCGCTGGGCAATATGAAATAACCAAAGATGGTGAACTGACATTTTTTGCTAATGATCTTAAGTCTAAACTCGACAATAATATTGGCAGTATAGATGTAACAATTATACGAACAGCATAAATCAAGGAGAGGGTCATGACGACAATAAAGAGTACAGTAATCGGGGACATCCAAAGACTTTACTCTCTAACTAATTGTTTTTGGTCGTTCCAAGGTTTGGCTGTCCGGCCTTTTGAAAGAGGAGTTACTTTAGCCATAAAGCGGTACCAGATTATGTAATTGAAACCAGTACCGCTTACAGTACCGCTTTTTTTACTGGATGTCATTAGGCTGTATTGGACGTTATAGGCAATAAAAAACCCGCAAACCCATATTAACTATGGCCTTGCGGGTCTTTATTGGTTCTTAATGAACCTGTATTTGGTGCCGCTACGGGACTCGAACCTGTGATTCGAATTCCGATTTGATAATCACCATATTTAAAGGGCTGTAGCAAAGTTAGATTTCAACTTTGTACCACCACTTTGGACTATTTTGTACCAGCATAGAAGTTACATTATGCTATAAATAACAATAGAAGCAATCTTTTATCATAGCTTTAAGCCCAATAGAGTAGGGAGTCTAGGTTTTATTGTGTGACACTATGTGTGACAAATCAAGCTTTCTTCAAGCCAGTATTGTTAAAGTCTGCTTTCACTTGTTAAAGGTGTTGTTATCAACGGGATTAGTTCAATAAGCGGTATAATGTATGGCTCTAGCGAAAAAATCAAAGTATGAACTTCCATAGACTGGCGCGACTAAGATGTTATTTTTATCTTTGAAATAAACTTCAATAAATATCTCCTATCTCGTTATAAGTAATGAAAGGCCTTGTGCCTTTCATTGCTACACGAGGTGTCATCATGCTACGAAAAGTCATTAAAACCATCATTGGTTGGTTCAAAGAGCTATGGGAACTGCTAAAAGTTATCAGTGATATAGCTCCAGTACAACAAACCACTTCGAACTATAACCACTCAACAACTACTAACACTCGGTTAAACGCACTACACGACTGGAGAGCATCAGACTGCTTGTCCGAGGTTCAACGGCATCGCTACATAGAGTTAGATGGTTATGCTGAAAACCTACGTATCGATCGCTCAGGCCGTTATGATTTAAACCAACTAGCCAAGTTTGCAGAGAATTTTGTTTATGTTAGCACTGAAGCTATAGATGAGTTTATTGATGAGACGATTAATTATAAGTGCAGCATCGTTGACAACATTGAAGTCCTTTGGGTACCCAAGGGGGATTGCATTGAATGGACTTATAACCAGTACAGTCCACTAGCAGATTTACTGTAAGTATTCATTTGTTTTATGTATTTATACCAGCTAGTTAGGATGGAATTAGTCTGACGTTAGGATGGCACCAGGAGAAATCGATTAAAATAAAAGTACAACAATAAAACGGAGATATATATATGTTGAAACAAAGTAAACGCAATATTCCTGCAGTGAAGAAAGAGGAAATTATTCGACTAGTAAATGAAGGTTTTACTCATAGTTCAGTAGCTAAGTATTTAGGTGTTAATAAAAACACTGTAACCAATGTACTTCGGAGAGAACAACAAGGCCAAGCACAGAATGAACAGCTGCTGTTAGACAAGATATTAAACATAGTGAGTAAGGAGGCTAAGTGAAGATAAAGTTTAGCGAAGATGAGTTCAGTTTTATCATGAATAAATCTAGCCAAGAAAATAAATCAGCAGTAAGGGTTGTGCGAGATTGCATTAACCAATTAATTAATCAAAAAACAAACCAGGAAGGTAGTTTACATGGAAGTAGCAAGCAACAGCAGTAATTTAACGCCAGAGCAATTCAGCGATTTACCCGCAGCATTTTTAAAAACACAATTCTCAAGCTTTGGCGAGTTAACAGATGAGGTCCTGGGTACATTTTCAGGGACTCAACTTTACTCTTTAGCATATAGCGACTTCAAAACGCCAACCAGCGAAACTAAAAACGATATAAGTGAACTTAGAACCACCAAGGCAACTCTAGAACGTTACTTAGAGGATACTAAGGTTATACTTAATATTTCGTCTTATGAAAAAAATGGAAGACCATCAAGTCTTGATGAAGTGCTCGATGATTATATCGAATGGTGCCAGAACAATGGTGTAAACAAAGAATATTACCGCACCGGTGTTGATAGCGCACTTAGAAGTATTAAACGCTCTGTATATCAGCAGGTGGTTACTGATACTTGGGCATCCATCAAAGGCGAAACTAATCACGAGATATTTGACCAGTTCTTATCTTACTTTTCATTTAATGAAGCTGAGTGTATAGCCATTAAATGGTGGCTTTGTGATACAAAAAGGCGTCTTAGAGACCTTGCTGAAAAAAGCACGGTCGATGCCTCGGCTCAGGTTCCATACCCTGTGTTTTATGGCGGCCAAGGTATTGGTAAAACTTATATTTGTCGCGAACTTAGGAAACCATTGGGCGAGCTCAGCGCGCCAGATAAAGTGTCTTCGATGATGGACGAGTTTAACCAACGTAAATATGGGTTAATGCTTGTGTCTGACTTGGATGATATTAGTAAAGTTGCCGACCGAGATTTAGCAAACCTAAAAACATTCGCAACGACCGATGTTTTGAACCCGCGGAAAATGCGAAGTGAAGAATGTCACTATATTAAGAAAATAACTACGGTCATTTGCAGTAGTAATGACCCTATTCATGAGGTGATTCCAGATACGACAGGAGCAAGACGATTTTTCCAGATTGAAGTACCGAGTACTGGGTACATAGAGCCGATTAAGCAGACTGACTTTTTAAAGCTATGGCAGGCCGTTGATATTGATTGGGAGCCAAGCACTGAAGAGCATAAATTAATACTTGATAGCCAAAGCGAACAACGCAAACGAGATGTGGTTGAAGTCTGGTGGGAAGAAAATTATGAGTACAGCATCTTTGGTAAAGAAACTACTGCATCAAGACTTTTTGAAAGCTTTGATACCTGGCGTGAGCAGTCGAAACATATGCAGGTTACTCAGACAACATTTGGTAATAAAGTTGCTAAGTTTCTAAGCGATAAAATAGAGAAAAAGCGCAAAAAGCATGGCAACGTCTATATAAGATTAACGCCAGAGCCAGCTCGAGAACCTTTAGTTCAGAAAGAGATAAAGTTTGGCGATTTAAATGGAGGGGGGTATTCGGTGTAGGGAGTGTAGGGTGGTGTATGGTCTGTTTTTAGACCTTACATCAACTTTCTCAACAGTACACTAGTGTTATTACAAGGGTGTAGGGTATGCATAGTAAAAGGGCAAAAGTTACCGGTGATATATATAGATTTATTACTAACTTTAACTTTAACTATACAACCATACACCAATTCAAAATACTTCAACGCATAGTTAACATTTTCGGGTGTAGGGTTAGATTGTAACCATACACCAACTATGCATTTTAACTAAAAACTATACACCCTCAAGGATGAGAACTAATGGATTTAGACAATTTAATGGCCGCTTACAATGAACCCGGCACTTTAACCGTATTGAAGGCCGTATCGCCAGCAGTATTAATGACCAAAACATTTACAAAAGACGGCACAAGGTCTTACCCGAACGCCTTCAAGTTTGACGTTAAGCAGTTCCCTATACCAGACATTAATGAGTTGGGTAGGGCGCTCACTGAGTTACAACGCCAGCCAACTACCTGCATTATCAGAGGTAAGCTTAAAGTAGGGACTTCAGCACAAGCAGTACAACGCAAGATTAGAGGTGACAGTTCAGTGTTTAATGATGCATCCAATAAGATAATTCATATCGATGTCGACGGTGTAAAAGCCCCTGATGGAGTAACGATGGACCAATGGTCCGAATACGTAACAACTCAGTTACCCAAGGCATTCCACAACGCGAGCTACTATTACCAGTTCAGTAGCTCGGCGGGTATTAAGCCTGGCATAAGGTTGCATTTGTGGTTTATGTCAGCAATGCCATTTGATAATAGCGAGTTTAAACGTTGGTACTCGCATCTACCTGATGAACAACAACTGTTAATCGATGATGCGGTCTTTAGACCAGTCCAAGTTAACTATATTCAACCACCAGTCTTCGATGGCATTGAGGACCCGTTAGTTGGTAAAGAGCGTTCTGGCCTAGTTCCTAAAAAAGACCAAACGGTGAGCTTGGCCATACCTGAAGAGGCTGTAAAGGAATGTCAGCCATTAAATACTGAAATACCAGAGTTGTTGTTAAATAAAGGTAATGCCATGAACGCATTTTATAAGAAACTTTGGCAAGTCGAGCATTCTGGTCGATTGCATATCCCAATATTATCTGCTTGCTCAGCTTATAAATGGTCATGTGATACCAAGGGTATTGATGAAGACCGAGACTGGTGTCATGAGCAAATACGTGAAGCAGTTGGTAACTCTTCACACTTAGACAAAAACGGCGTCTATTCAACAGATGAATATCTCAACGCACAATACGATAGCGCCGAAATCGGCACGAAAGGAGAGTTTTAATATGGAATTTGCAGTAATGAATGGAAAATCCTGCTATGCAGAGCCGGGTGTTTATGGGCAATGCTCAGAGTGCGGTGGGGTGGCTTTACCTCGTCGCACTGCTAACTCTGAAGATTATCATTGGTATCATAAAAAGGCAGGAGGTTGTTCTTTAGCATTTATAAAGAAGGTAGTTTCAGTATCACATCTACCCTCACGTAAACCGGATAAACCACTTATAAAAATCAGCATATTAGGGAATAAAGAGCATTATGTTCAAAAGCAGATATATCAGGATTTCAAAGAGGTAGACAAGCTGTTGAAGTCTGGGGGGGATGTCGAGTTAATACCAAAATGGTTTACATTACTTAAAAATTTGAAAGTACCTCACCTCTCTATAGCGGGTAAGTGGGGTTTTTTAAAAGGTAAACTTATAAACACCTTTGAGATAGAAAAAGAGTCACTCAGTCTATATGATGCTCATGCCCAAAAAAGCATGAGTTTGTAATTTGAAGTTTATTATCCTACATTAATATTTGTAAGTAAAAGTTCTTCTAAGTTTTGGTCATTGGCTTTTAAAGTGGTTAAGAGCTAATGACCACAACCTAGGAGAGTGTTATGAATACAACAAGTATACTTGGAGTTGTTTTTTTTACTGCTTGTACAGGGTATATGATAATTATGAAAGTGGATCCAGATGACGTCGAATTTGATTTCTTTGGCTGTAAGTTTAAATGTAAAAAACATAATGCCCACAAAAAATGAGTCTACTCTGTTTTAAATGTGGGTCATCAGTAACTGTTTAGTGAATTTATTGATGACCTCATTATTCCTAGCCTAAATAATGTATTGAAGTGATTGTAGAAACTAAAGTAACCATAAGTAACCGATAGATAAAGCTAATTGGTTACCCATGAAAACATTCATTTAGCCCAGTAGATATGGCCTCAATGTCAAAGTAACCATCGTAACCATCGTAACCAAAGTATCAACCTCATTTTGAAATACTCATATTTAGCGTTATACTCACTTAAGGTTTTCAATGTTTGGCTTTACATGTTTACCGAGGATACTTTGGTTACGGCTTAGCTCAATCCTTTGATATACCTAGGTTGGCATTAATTTAATTCAGTAACCACTAGGTATTTTACTTGGTTACTTCTGATTATTTACTTTAGCTATTATTTTATTTAGTCCGTGAGTTGTAAATAATCTGTTTATTACTGAATCAGACTTATAGAGCGTTTTTTGAAAATATAATTTCGCATTTTCGACTGTAAGTTTCTTTTTGGTTTGAGCGAGTAAGTAACCGTATTCCATCGTTGTAAGTATTTTCTTAGATGTGCCAACAGTCAACGTCTTTAAGTTGCCAGTGACTTTCAACTCAGTCCCCTCATATTTATCCTTAAGTCCCTTTTCAAAGCCAATAACCATATTCTGAGTATCAAAACTATAACGATTACTCATTCTAGAACTATCGAAGTCAATATTATGCGACTTAGCTTTCTTCATTAACTGTGGTTCATTTAAGCCATAAAAGTCATTGGCGATGTAATCTATCATCCAATAAGTCAATTCTGTCGGTATTATAATCCCCTCTCTACGAGCAAGCCTAGTTAATGCAATTAAGCTCTTCATCGCTTCGCTACTCATATCAGAGAATTTTTCTAACAACTTAAGTACTGGACTTGGAAGTTGCTTATCACTAGGGTGTTGTTCAGTAATATTTCTTTTGAGTTCTTCTCCTTTCTTTATTGTCTGCATCTGTTCATTAATCGCCTGATGAACTTTTTTCTGTCTTTCTATGCTATTCACAACGTTGTGCCTTTTAAAAGAAAGCTACCCGAAGGTAGCTAGATTTCATATATGTATATTAAGCAGCTTCTACTTCTACTTCGACTTCAGCTTCAATACTGGTGAACTCAAAAATCTTCTTATTAAGCTTATAAAGCCAGACACCTTTGCCTTCAATTTTCACTTGAGAAGTACGACGACTTTTACTCGGTATTAACACACCAACTTCCAGTAACGTATTTTCAACGGTTTTAACATCTAGTCCTTGACAGATAATATTTTTAAATACATCTGTATACACATAAAGAAATTTTTCATCCTCTATTCCCCATGCTTCACCATTACGAGCTGCTGCTTGTTTTGCATTATGAAAACGTACAGAGTGCCAAGATAACAGTTTACCACTGACCTGCTCAAGTGCTATTTTAGCTTCTTGAGAGCCATTGCCTCCGCGCGCATCCACCCAACTTTTAAAGCATGCTAAGGCTGAATTGTTTGCTTCACCCACATCCCATCCGGTAATGCCTATATCTGTTGCAATTTCACCTGATGCACCAACTTGCGCGAAACGCTGAGCCACTCGGTATACTTGTGGATCTGCATTAGATAAGTCTAATGATTTTATGAACTCGTCTATTTTACTAATTAATTGCTGCTTAATAAGCTCATAGTTAGCAGTAACAACTTCAAGAAAAGCAGTCGCAGCAGTTCCATGATACTTTAATGAATTTTCCTTAATGGCTAATGCAAACTGGTTACCATCAGGAAATTCTTGCACTGTATTAAAAGCACCTAAATTAGTGCCGGCATCAGCAGGTACATCAATAAAACGAACTTCTTGTCCTGCTCTTGTTTGCAACTTTGCAGCTTTTAATGCTGATTGTAGTGTTATTTCACCTGCTGATAAATAAAGTAATTGCCATGAAGGAGCCTTAATTATTTCTCCGTTACTTTTGGTTCGATGCTTTCCTTCTCCATTACCTAGCATATAAATAGCCTCACCTGCATCTTTAGGTTTTACTTCGGCTAACTGGCTGAACTCGTCTAAACAAAGCAAGGTGTGATTATGACTTGAAGCTAATCCTTCTAGACCGTTAACAGTAGAGCGCCAGCGAGGCAGGTTGTCAGGGTTACCAAATACACTTTTTGCCAAGGTAAGAATTGACGTTTTACCTCTACTACTTTCACCACGAAAATGAAAGCCACCTGATTCACCATTAATAAGACGAAGCAACATAGTTGCAAATGCAGTAGAAACACCAAAAGCTAAGCGAGTGTTACCTTTACAAAGTGATGACACATTATTCCGCCATCCCTTAATCGTACCTGATTTTTCATAGTTACATGGCATTGAAAGGCTATTTTGATACACGACTATTTCATCTGATTTACCTACTACTTTATTAGGTAATACAAACAACTCCTTATACCAACCTGTTTTTAATACTGAGCGAGCACGTTGTATAGGAGCTGCCTTCATTAAATATTGACTTATGTATTTTATTTTATCTATTTCAAATGTCAGGCCGTTATCCGCTAATCGGTTGATAAATGATGAGTTTATCAAGTCGATCTTAGGCATTACAAAGCTATGCGTTATACAATCTGAATCAAGCATTTCTATATATAGACCCCACTTGTCACTTTGGATATCACGTGTCAACGCTGAAACCTTTAAAAGCGAACAAAGCCACTTACTTATTTCAACACCATCTTTACCAGTCGTTTGCATATATACGCCATCTTCTTTTAGAGAAAATCCTTCAGGAATTCGTAGTTTAGCTCGTTGAATTGTTTTATTCATTCGAGCTTTAAAGTCAACGGAGTTAGATAAATCAAAGGTTTCTATACTTAAACTAGCAGCTAAACAGTCCGGTGAAACAGGTCCTTCAGAGCAATAGATAACAACAGTATCACTATTAAATGGGGTAAGTTGACTTTTAAGGTTAGCTAGATCTTCATGACAACCAATCATAACCGTGCTATAGCCTGTCTTACTATGTGCTTTATGCGCAGCAAGGTAGTTATCAGCAAGTAGGACCAGTTTTGTCTTGTCGTTAGCGAACCAAAAGAAACCTGTTTGTTTATTACCTGTACCAATGACAGTGTTTTCTTGCGGTCCAGTTACTTGCTTTACACCTGTCACATCACCAGCAACATTGTGTAGGACTATATAAAGTTCATCATCTGGACTAAGTAATAATTTATCAGCAGGTAATTGATGTTGATCTAAATAACTATGCTTTACCGCGGTTGTTAATGTTGAAATTAATGTAGTTAACTCCGTTGCCGAAACAATTTGTTGCTCTGTGATATTTGCGATTTCTGTATTGGTATTCATAAATAACTCCTTAAGGCACTCACCCTAAATTGGGAAAGATGGTGAGTATGCTAAAGGAGTCCTATTTTAAAAATAGTTCAACTTCGCGAATTAATATTGAACTATCTTTATGTTTTTATTTATGTTAGTTAACTCTTGTTGTTAAAAGTACTGAGCACGAATAACGCTGTAAATCTAGTTCAATCTATAACTTTAATGTTGAACTATTTTACAATTACCCCTCCCTCTATTATCCATTTCTTACAATTTTAAATGAATACTAAAGAGGACATTTTTTATGGATATCGATCGACTTAACAGTAATCAGGCAGTTTGCAATCACTTAGTAGAACTAATGCCATGGGAAAGTATTAGAGATTATTTGGCGAAGCCCTTTTATAAAGTTTTATGCCAACAAGGGATATATTGGACTTACAATTATTTCCTAGGGGGAGTACAGGGTGATAACTCTTGCTATCTTATGAATAGAAGCCACCCATACATATCAAGTAATATGACGGAAACAGCGGTTTATGAGAAGTTAAGAGCTTGTGGCCTAAGACATAAAAAGGCCATAAAGTTGATGAAACTATTAGAGTCACTAGGTAGGACATTATATTTTTCACCACCAATTAATAATGAAGGAATAATTTTTTATAAGGGTAATTTTTGCTTAGTACCAGACAAAGTAACAGGTGAAATCAGTTTTCCGTTATTGTTTACCTATTCTGAGTGGATAAAAATAACGCGAGAGAATAATTTGGGATTTGACAATATGCCTCGGAAAATGCGCCATAGACGAATTTTTAACACAATTCGTCATAATATAACTGTTTACGATGCAATGATGGACGTAACGGACTATGGTAATTTAGCCAGAAAACTAGGTGATGCTGTAATTAAAGAATATCCACTTCTTCGTGATGAAGTATTAAGTTACTGGGAGCGTAAAGAGGAGAACGGAGAAGTTATAAATACTGAATATGACCGATTCTCAAAACCGGTCGATATTCTATGTGGTATGGAGTCATTGAAAAAAGACCTTGGAGAAGATGAGTTTTATCGTTTAGGGTTGGCTAGTTGAAACTAGGATAATGTAATTAGATACAACATAAAGCCTGCATAATTACGGGCTTTTGTTTTATTTGATGATGCCAATATATCTATTGCATTGTAAACCTAAATAAAGACACCTCGCTCACTAAGTTTTAAACTTAGAGCATTAAGTAAAAGTGGCTACGCTTTAATTCACCGTCAGCCCTTATAAATACGAATGTTAACTACAGAAGGCAATGTAGCCACTTCTTTAATTGAGTTTAAAATACAGTCTTTTTATAAGAAAACCTCCACTTCAGTATTTCTGTTTTTTGTCTTTGTGTAGTTAATTGGTGGGTATTCAGAGTGGTTTTTAAAGTACCACCAAAGAAACTGACCTTCGGCTTTTAATAGTGATGATTTGTTTTTATCTTCAGGGTTATTAAACGCCTTTAACTCGATATATGAAACTGTAATAGCGCCATAAAGCCTCACGATATCATTATACTTCTGCTTGTTTGCTTCAGATTCTGCTTTGACTTTAGCGCTACCATGCCTGGTGTATAACGATTTACTTGTTTGTCCAACATAAATAATATTACTTTCACCTCTTAGACGACTGATATTACTTTTTGTTCTCCATATGTAGATAACGTTCTTCGCACTTCTTGCTTCTTTAGAGTGAAAGACCAGATTAAAGTCAGACTCAGTTAGGCATCGTTTATCGTCAGGTAGATTCGCATCGTCAGAGAATTTTATATCGTAAGGTATAACTTTAAAATTATCTAAAGCAAACTGATTGTAGTTGTCAGAATTTATTATCACAGTATTCTCTAACCTTTAGCCAAGTTACAATATTTATCACGCTCAGCAATTAGCGCCTTATCTTTAGTACCCATAGCCTTCAAAATGAACTCATTACATTTCTTGGTGGCATCATTAATTTTAAAATCACTGCCAGACGTAATAGTGGCTACCATAGGCTTATAAGAAAGCGCCGCATTACAGTACATGGTTTTATGCTTTTGGATATTCCAATGTTGCGATTTATTATTAGAAAGCTCACTGCACATATCTTTAAATAAGTCTTTTGCCTTAATAGTACATTGTGAGTACTGAGAGGCATTGTCCTGAAAGTCAAAGCAAACAGACTTGTCTTTAATACGCCATATTTGATGCTGATAAGGTATTCTTGAACCTTTGTACTCCATTACAATTGGCGTGACGTAAACGTTACTACGTTCGCTGTAAGAGGTCGATATATGCTCACCTATGGTTAGCAGGTAGGCATTAAAGAAGGTGGTTATCGGGTCCATATGATGTCCATATCAAGTCAGTCTTTCTCCATGTTAACATTTTGATTTAATTACGCAAAGGTGTCTTATTGATAGTGGTTTTCAATGAAAACACCAGCTGATTATATTTTAAAACTAGGACAATTAAATAAAGTGGTTACACCTAAATTAGCCGTCAGCCCTTATGATTTCTGGCGGTAACTACTGTAACCAACGTAGCCACTTTTTAAGACTCCTATGTTTGAATTAGATTTTGTATTGATAAAGCCAGTTATATCGGACATTTGGTAACCTGCTTATGTTACTAAATAAACTTAAAAGACTTATTTTTATTAGGCGTACTTCTTAACTAGTGCTTTATGCCAGCCTTTGTTGTATTTAATATCTTTGATATAAGAGTGCTCTTTATAGTATTCTAAATACCAAGAACATAGCCCGTCCCAATCATCAATATTACCAGAAGGGTGTAGCTTCCAATTTATCTCTTCCAAAGTTGCCGATGATTTTGCCATATTGTTTGTCATAGAAGTTGTTATCCAGTTATCTATATTGTCTATACCTCCTCTAGAAACAGGATGTAAGTGGTCAATTGTTGGGAAAAGCTCCCAATGAGCACCATGAGTATTACTTCTCCCCCCCTGCATTGGAAACTCTTGAGGTAGTTCATGGGATATAGCATATAAAACTGATGGATATATTAATTTAGTGCCTGAGTATCTATCAATAAACCCGTCTTTAATAAACACTTCAAGTGCTTGATCTTGTGTATAGGTTCGTTTGTTTTTTTCTGTTGAAACAAAAGGGTAGTTTTCTCTTAATAATTGTGAAGCATCATCTTTTTTATTCTCAAAAAGGGCGTTTGTGACTTTTTGTAGTGTGAGGTAATGATTCATATTAGTTCCAACGCCTCACTAAGAGGCAAATAATAGTTGGTTAAAATAAGAGACTAAGGAGCAAAACCAACTGTTATTTGTCCTTTTAAGTGACTTATATTTCGTTAGAACTGTCTATTAATGATATTTCTTATAAATCCGTAACCGTCATCGTATATTATATCGGGGATAACTTTACGGAAGTACATATCTCGCCAAAATATGTTAATACCAAACTCTTGCTCTTCACCCATTTCTAGGTGTTCGTTTTCATTAAGGATCGAGACAATACCAATAGCATGAATAGTATGTTTACTTCTATGTACAAAATGTTTTTTAGTTTCTGCTATTTGTGTAGCCTCTTGGCTAAGTTCTCTATGCATTGCCTCCTTATCGTATTCGATACCATCATCGTGAATAGGAGCATCTGTTAACCCCAAGTATGAATAAAGGTGATTTTCATAATGCTCCCCTAAAAATGAACCATGCTCATGTCTAAGGCAGATATTCCATATTTCAATCAATGACTCATCATATTTTCCACTTTCATGCCCTAATATCCCTAAGTTATATGAGCCAGCGCGGCACCGTTTAACATTGTCATCAGATTCATATTGGCATTGAATTTTAGATTGTAGTGCATAGTCACTAAAGTAGTTTTTCAAGTCTCGATATTCAGTAAGAAATTTCTTAACAAGTTTGAAGTCATTTTCAATAATAACTAGATTCTCAAAATGTTTTCTTGCATTTTTTGACCAATTAAAGCTACCCGTTATTAGCATAGAGTCGTCAACTATGCAGAACTTATTGTGCATCAAAGCACCGGCTCTAGCTTTCACAGGGTAGAGAATCGTATTATGCGTTGGTGAAAGAAAGTTTTTCTTATTTATAAAGTCATCATTGTATATAACTTCTACGGTGACACCTTTACGAGTTAGTTGATCAAAAATAGGGGCATATTTTTTCCAACTGATCCATGCAACACAGATTTTTATAGACTCTCTAGCTCTAAGAAGTTCCTGTACAATATGAAAATCTATGTCTTCAAAGTATGCTTTTGTACTAACTGAACGCATTACTACCTCTTGAAATATAACAGCTTATTATGGATATGTCTTAGTAATGCCTAGCCCAGAACACTTAACTTATTTGTATTAATATCCCATAGTATCAATACATTAGAAACCCTAAACAGTAACTTTTTTTTAATAATTGGAAATTACTAAGAGGTCTCGGTAATAAGTAAAAGTAGATTAATTAACATGTTTTCAGATGGTTGTATAAAAAACATACTGATGAGGTGTGTTACTAAGACGTCAGAGTAACATCTGAGAAGTAACTCATTAGAATATATATGGTAAAAAATATTGAAGTTAAATCCCGTTTAGCGCACAAAGTGAGCTTAGTGTATTAAACCGTACATACTGCCGACAGAGTAATACATCATTACCAAATCTCAACTACTTCACATCGACTTTTAACTACATCATTATCACTCTTCTGCAGGCTAGTAATCTTCTTAGCTCTGGCGCACTCCCAGGCATCTACAGGGTACATCTTGTCCCAAGCATTCATTAGTTGTCGCTGTGATTTACTCATGCTATACCGCTTGTAAGCACCTTCCATGTACAGGTACGTACGAGCTATCTGACCTCTAGCCATTTCAGGTGGCTCAGCTTTACGATTGTCTATTTTCATGGCACAACTACCGAAGTCACTTTTTTCGCCAGGTAACATGGTGAAGTTATAATTACTTCTTAGGGCATTAACAGCGCCAATGGCAGGGTAGAGGTTGAACATATCGGCTTGCATGTAGCGATACTCAGTGTTTATCTTTTCAGCACACTTACGACCTTTGAATGCTTTGCCCTTGCTATTGATGCACAGCTTATGACCATCACGCCACTCGTTAAAGGTACGACCGAAATTCTCTGCGGGTACAACATGTTCCCATTCGATCTTTTTAGAGCGCTTAACATACTTGGTCGTTGTGAAACCTTTGGGTGGTGTTACTCGTTTCTTAGCGTCAAATGTCGCACCGCAATAAAGCGTTACCCGGTGATTGTTGTAAACCTGCTTTTCTAATATCTTTTTAGCCTTACTAAATGACTGTATTTCTTGGTTGGCTGTTAGAGCGGGCGTAGAAATTAAAGTTACTAGTAGTGCGGTGATTATTGTTTTCATTATCGTACTTGATGTTTAATTATTGAGTGAATATGCCAGTATTTTATGGCGAGTACAATGCATGAGTTATGTGTTATTTACTTTATGCACTAATTAACAAAATGGGCTATTTGAAAATTTAGTACTGCTCAATTTGCTAGCCTAAAATCAATCTACAGTTCATGTATGTGTATTACTGAAAGTCTCAATGATATCCAAGTTCCAAAGGTAATAACTTGATTTATATAAAATAAACTCTTGAAATGTAGGGGGATTACTGTAGGGTTTAGGCGATTAAATAGATGGGGATGACTAAGATATCTACATCATAAGCTGTTATGAATTACATTAAGTTTTGAGGGTATTTACAAATGGCACAGATTCACATGGACTGGATAAAAAGTGACTACCCTATAAGATTTAGTGAATACGCTTCTGACATGGGGATTAATTTACGTACTCTTGCTTATGATAGTGTCAAAGGCGATGTTTGGGACTGGATTGATTCAAAAGTAAGGAATAATATACTTAAAGATCTTGATGAGGTTTGGTCAGAGGGTTTTTCATCTCAATTATTTTCAATTAAGCAAGGGATCTACGTAATAACGATAGGTGATAATCTTAGTATTGATTATGACAACCAAGCATCTAAAGTATTGTATATCGGAAGAGGGCAATTAAGGTCTCGTATTAGTATCCACCTAAAGTATTGGCTAAAGCACTTATCTGAATCTCTTCAGGGTATTTCTATACAAGTCTGGATGACCGAGGTTAAGGTTAGAGGAAATGAAAATGCTTACAAAGAAGTTGAGACTGACTTGCTTTGTTATTTTCATGATAAATTTGGAGTGTTCCCTTTGCAAAATGCTAAAGCGGGCGATTTACATGAAAAGTATCATGATTACTCTAAAAATTGGAATTTACCATTAAGGAACCCAACTAATATTAATCAAGGGTGGTCTATTAAACCTTTAGAAGGTAATCCTTGGCATTTAGAGATTCCAGTATATGAGTAATTCATAACAGGTCAATTAAGTGGGAATAAAAACAAATTTCTGTTTTTGTTCTTCAACCTTTAGCAAACAATTTTTAGCCCTTGTTAGGGCGTTAAATGTCCAATATGCGAATGACTTTCAGAATAATAAGATGGAATGATATATGAAACTTTTTGAATTGTTGTCTTTAAAAAATGGAGAGGTATTACCCGAATCATCAAAGGTACATCTTGCAGTATGGAATGGAGAGGATAATCCTTTAGATGTATACCTCGCTGGGGAATTTGAGGATTGGCAAACATGGCAATCTAAGAGAAATTTTGAACGAAGCCATATTGTTTCTCTTATTCAATTATCTGGCACTGATCGCTGGTTGTTTGTTGGGGGTTACAAGTCTATTGAGTGTGAACATATTGCAGAGCATAATTGTTTTCAATATTCGACCAGTGAGATAGAATCTTTAAATGAACTGGCTGGTAGGTTGATTGTTTCATTCAAGCGTTCAGGTAGAAACTCATATTTGCTAGCTGAAAACTGGTATGAGAATATGCTTGTTTCAGAAATTCTTCCTAAAAAAATGGTTGTTGAAGATTTTAAAGGGTACAGAAATACCTCTTTATCTAAAGCAAATTTAGATCTCATTACCAAACAAAGTTTAGATTCATGGCGTTCTGCATTGTCTGCGGTCTCCGGTGTATATCTGATAACAGACACTGCTACAGGAAAATTATATGTTGGTAGTGCTACTGGAGAATATGGAATTTGGCAGCGCTGGTGCGACTATTCAAATAGTGGGCATGGGGGTAATAAAGAGTTGAAGGATTTGCTTAAAGTAGAGGGGAACGAATACTCTTCCAATTTTCAATATTCTATTTTGGAGATTGCAGATACTTACGGCAGTACAGACTCAGTAATTGAACGTGAGTCTTATTGGAAAAATGTATTGTGTTCTCGAGAGTACGGATATAACTCAAATTAATAATACTTTACAAGAAATTTAAAAAAACAAAAATAGTTGAGTTTTGCTCTTTCGTAGATAATTTTAACTATCAATTTTTAGCCTCTTAATAGGCTGGGTGTATTTAGGAGTTCAAGTGGAAATATCAGCCTTAACCGGAATATGGAAGTGGTTTAAATGGTTACCAAAATTCTTGCTCAGAAAAGTATTTTCTAAAGAACGACTATCTGAGTTACTATTTATTGATGTGAAGGCTCGGCACCGTTCTGCTTCTTTAAGTTTAGCGGATAAAAGCACTTTTAATATATGTTTTCAAGTAATCAATATGAGTCCTTTTGAGATTGAATTAGATAGAGCTGATGTTGAATTTAATATCAATGGTGCAAGGCTGAAAACTCATTTCATGAGAAAAACATCTTTCAAAGCTGGAGAAGTTGCTGATTGGTATGTTGAAGGAGATATTATTTCCTCAGATGCAGATCATATTGTTAAGCACTTTAATGAAAGTGATGATCGTGCGTCAATAACTCTACATTGTGACTTTAATTGTATTTTACATAACTTCAAAAAATCACACTTTAATCTTGATGGAGTTAATATTAATTACAGTAATTTAAAGTATCGTCAAAACCTATTGGCTCAACGAACCTAATAATAACACGTAAGAGCTAATTTTCGCTTCGCGATTATATCCAATTCTTATATTTCGCTTCTCGAAGCTTTATATAGTGGCATAGTTAATTTAAATTAGAGAGTTCAACCTGAAAAAATTATTGAGTTTAGATCCTATACATTATGGTTTAGGTTACCTGTTACTTATTATTATTTATACAATGGTATTCTATTTCAATTCCAATTGTCTTGGATTGGATTCATCATTTATAGATAGCTTATATCTGAGTTTAGTTACGATAACTACCTTAGGGTTTGGTGATATAACCCCATCTACAGATCTTGGGAAAATAGTAACTTCTTCGGCGGCATTGTTTGGGATTTTAATGCTGGGATTATTCTTGAATTCTTTATCGCACGCACTCAGTGCAGAACTAATCAAAAAAAATCAAGATATAGACAAAAAGAAGAAAGAAAAATTAAGAGAAAGCTTAGAAATGCACGCTTGCTTAATCTTAGATGTTTTCAAATCTGGTAATCCTTTCGCTTGGGATAAACATGCAAAGTATAGTGCTCCAATGGACGAATTAGAGGAGTTTGCCAGGAATACCTATCTTAATATCTATGATAAAAACAAATGTCAGATTAATGCTCTCCAGATAAAGTTGTTACTTGAAACCATTGATCAAAATTATGATATGTTACTTAGCTTAGTTCCTGTTGCCGCTGACATATCAAGTGAGCATCTAATTGCTTGGAGTTCACTTTTAAGTAATGCAAAAAATCTAAAGCAACAATATCAAAGAGCACAGGAAAGCCTAAAATCTGAAACAATAGAATGGCCTTCTATTGATGATATTGCACTTCAAGTACAAGAGCTTATCCAAAATATACTATTCATCAGTCAACGGGAAAAAATGCCGAGTAACTAGGTATTTGCTTTCTAAAGGAGTTGGTTTGCCAAACGAGTCACTTTCACAAGAAGAATATAAAAATGCTTTTTCTGGGGAGAAAAGAGAAAAAGCGTTGAATATAGCTTTAGACATCAGAAAATTCGAAATAGAATTGTATTGGAAACGCGCTACATATTTTTGGACATTCATCGCCGCTTCTCTTGCCGCATTTGGTGCCATCCAAGCATCCTCTATTACCAACAAGGCAGATCTTTCCGTAATATTATCCTGCTTAGGAATCGTTTTTTCATTCGGTTGGTTAGCAGTCAATCGCGGCAGTAAACACTGGCAAGAGAATTGGGAGAATCATGTTGATATGCTTGAAGACGAAGAGGTCGGCCCAATATACAAAGTAATTATTACACGATCTCCACCGCAGGGTAAAAGAGAATGGCTCACACATTCTATTACTGGCCCTTCACAAATATCGGCATCTAAAATTAATCAAATGATTAGTCTTTATGTCAGTATCCTTTGGGTAGGATTATTGTTTTATTCTCTCCCTGCATTAAATTTCGATGCTCCTATTCACTTTGGTTATCTGTCGATTATTGTATTTACTGCACTAACTTGTTTGGGCTTTTTCGTTAAAATTGGAGCCTCCTATAAAGATGGTTTTAAACATAATGCAACTAAACGGACTTCACATATAGATAACCAAAGCTAATAACACTCAAGCAGGAAATGTTCAGAGTTATCCTATTGCAGGTTTAGGCTACTTCAGGTAAAGAATTTCCAATGAGGGTCTTTTTTAATATATGAACAGCTCTTTTAGTAAACAATTACTTATAAAATTGTTATAAGTAATATGTAGATAAGTTGTAAACGACTCACTTTTGTGAGCCTTTTTTGTTAGGTAATTAATCGCGAATGTTGTTAAGTGCGGTTATTACGTGATAACTAACCACTAAGTCTCCCATTGAGCATTACAAATGGGCCCAAAACCAATGGCCTTACTATAATAAACAAAGGAGTTTTGGGCCCAAATTAAGCTCGTAACTCAACTTACGCTTCCAAGGTTCGCTCATTGTCCGCAGCATGCGTGCCAGTAAAAATAAGTTTATTTCCCCCATCAGGCTAACCCTTAGCTTTGAATAACCACAGTGACATTACCAAAACAATTAACAACACCAACCTTAAATAGCCCCAAATCACCAGTAAGCAAAGGGTATACCATACCTGTACCACTACCCTAGGTACACTTTAGAACAACCACCCAACCATACTTTACCAGTCCACACTATTGACCCTAACTTTACCAAGGAGAATCGCCATGGGATTTATCCGTGCGTATTTGCGTGTCAGCACAACTGAACAAGATGTACTTCGTGCTAAACAAGAAATCAAAGCGTTCGCCAATAACCATGGCCAACAAATCTCAAACTATTACCTGGAGCAATTCACTGGTACTTCGTTAGACCGACCTGAGCTGAATCGATTGTTATCTGATGTTAGCGCCGGCGATATCATATTGATTGAGTCGGTAGACCGTATTAGTCGTTTGAGGAATGATGATTGGTTACGCTTAAAGAATATCATCGAAGCTAAAGGTGTCAGTGTTGTCGCGTTAGATTTACCTACTAGTCATATTGCACTGAAGGAGCAGGGCAGTGGTGACGACTTTGTTGCAGCCGTACTGAAAGCGGTCAACGGTATGTTGCTTGATATCCTGGCGGCAACTGCAAGAAAAGATTATGACTTACGCCGTAAACGAACACTTGAAGGTATCGCCAGGGCAAAAGCAGCAGACCCAAGTAAATACCAAGGCCGGCGTAGAAACCAAACGCTGTGGCTATCGATTAAGAAACTACTGAATACCGGACATAGTTATACCGAAATCCGACAAATCACCGGTGCCAGTCGCATGACCATTGCAGCTGTAGCCAAAGAACTAAAAGGAGAAAAACTGAGTGAAAACAATTAAACCTGTACATCTAAAGCGAGTTATCGACTTCATCCACAATAATGACAATCAGTATTGTGGCAAAGAGCTCAGGTACTTCTTTAACAATGACTTAAACAAGTTCATTCAACTACTCCATGAAGCAGTTAAGTCAGCTGAAGTAGTACCAAGCGTTGTCATACCGTTCTATCGAAAAGTCAGCCAAATGCATGACGTTAAACAAACCGTAAACAAAGAGGAAATCAATATGAAAAATCGTAACCAAAGTAACCAACAAAAAGAAACATCGTTCGTATTTATCGTTGTGAACGCAGTTAAGTCTGGATTCGACAGTCTTAAGTCATTCTTTAAACGTAATATGAAAAAAGCACAGTTCGTCGGAGTAGCAATCATCGCTGCAATAATAGCTAAAGCGGTAGGTATCAATACAGGGTTAATCATGGCGGTTGCAGCAGTTAAAGGTAAGGGCTTAATGAACTTTATCAGTGGTCTTGGTACTAATGCAGTTGAGCTGTTTGTTAAAGCAAAAACATTTATCGTTGATAATGCTGATGGAGTATTTGAGCTAGTCAAAGCATCAGGGCTTCAATTATTGAGTAAAGTTATTCAACTTAAAGACCTAATCGTTTCAAAGGTAAAGCAACTCATTACTTGGATAACAGGTGGCATCACTCTTGATGAGCATGAACACGCACTGGCTGCTTAGCAGTAATAAGTTTAGGGCATAGGCCATGCCCTAGATAACTAACATATATATAGGTGACTCATGAGATTACTAACCTTTATTGAAAAAGTGCTCGATAGCATCGCACCGAAAGTCACTAACGCAGCAGAAAATGTTGCCAAAGTGGCAGGCGTATTCGCCAGCTTAGCTTGGTTAGTTACCCAGGCACTGAGCTACCTTCGAGGCAAACTGAATTAACCAGGAGATTAATATGGAGTACGTTACATCGGGACCGTTAACAGCAGAGCAAGTACTGGAAAAGGCGATTGAAGTTATCGATGCCAGGTATTGCACCGGCACAATGTTCACTAGCTCGCAAAACACCAAGGATTACTTAAAGCATAAACTTGGCGGCCTTGAGAGGGAAGTGTTTGCAGTTTTATTTATGGATAACAAACATGCTTTGATTGAGTACAACGAAATGTTCATAGGTACTATTGATTCAGCACATGTTTACCCGCGCGAAATAGTTAAACAAGCACTCAAGGTTAATGCTGCAGCAGTAGTGCTAGCCCACAATCACCCATCAGGATTAAGTGACCCCTCGATGGCAGATAAAAGAATAACCAAGCGCATCAAAAGATCGTTAGCGTTAATTGATATAACTGTTCTGGATCACATTATTATTGGCAAAGAGCCATTGTCATTTGCTGAAACTGGCTTGCTGTAACACCACCTAAATACAATAAATCATAATTACACATTAGGAAAACAAGATGAAACTGACCTTTAATAAGAGCCAGCGCTTTGCTGTGCCTGAACAACTAACTGCCATTTTAAATGGTGAGCTGAATAATATTGATAATGCTGAGTCAGGTATTAGCGGTATTACCTTTAACTTTCGTGATGAAGACTACTCGGCTGAACGTGGTGGTTTTCATCCCGTCGAAGTACGCATTATTAATAGTGATAACTTGTGGACGTTTGAGTACATCACCGACTTTAGCTTTCAAGGTGCATACCCTGAGTTGGTGAAAGACATTGACGTGTGCTTTCTCACTGGGGAGATTTACACGCTATATAGTGGCAGCCTGCAAGGTGACAGTGCACGTGAATTAATCGATTTGTTCTTAACGAACTTCATCAGTTATGTAGAAGCAAATATCTTCACAGTGACGGTAGGTTTTGATTAACCTGTTGGTAATGTGATAATTATCTTGGATTATTTATATTGAGTCCAATTTACCTCTCAATAATATTCATTGAGAGGTAAATACTTAGACCTGCTTATAGGGAGTACTTAATTTGACTCTATTTCATTCAAAAATCGTACTAGTGATCTTCCTAGCGCTGCTGCCATATTAACTGGGACAGCATTACCGATTTGTTTATACACTGCTGTTAGCGGGCCTTGGAACTCCCAATTATCAGGGAAAGTTTGGATACGAGCATACTCTTTAGATTGAAGAGGCCTTGTTTCAATAGGGTGGCAGCGCTCAGTTTGTTTTTGAGCCGGGGATGTTGTTAATGTAAGACTCGGCTCACTCATAGACAAACGTCTTGCCATACCTGTTTTTCCACCACCGAGAAAATAACTTTTTTGCATATACTCCCTTTGAAGGTCATCGTCTAAATCCCTCCAGTATCCACCTTGTTTGACCTGTGCCATGATTTCAGCTTTTCTTTTTGGATAACTTTGGCCTGCTGATTCTGTAACATCAGAATCGAATAATTCGCCTTTTTTAAATGCGTCACCTACAGTCATAATTCTTTTATATGGAGACGGCCATTTGAATGTAGATTTAGTTTTCTTATAAATATCTTTTCTAATACCAACTAGAATTAACCTTTCTCGTTTCTGAGGAACCTTGTAGAAAATAGCTTTTATAACTTTTGGCTCTACAAGAACATACCCTAACTCAGAAATAACATCTTTGATAACTTCTAGAGTTCGACCACCTTCATGAGTTAAAAGAGCTCTTACATTCTCAGCCATAAATATCTTAGGTTGGGTCTCTTTAATAGCTCTTGCCATTTCAAAGAAAAGAGTTCCTCGGGTATCTTCAAATCCCAAACTTTTACCTGCATACGAAAACGCTTGGCAAGGAAATCCCCCCGTTAGCACATCTACTTCTTCACTAATAGTTGTAAAGTCTATTTCTGAAATATCGCCTTGAACGACATTCCAATCAGGTCTGTTGTGTTTCAATGTATTACATGCATGCTTATCCATTTCATTAAGTAGGACACTTTCAAGTCCTGCTTGCTCCATCCCTAAAGCAAGCCCACCACCACCAGCGAATAATTCGACTAGAGTATATTTTCTATTAGGGGTTGTAGTTAATTCATTTTCCCATTGAGAATCATGGAGGCTTCTAACTGCAGGGAAATGCAATACTTGTGCTTTGTCTATTAAGCCGGTTTTTTCACAAGGTATTATCTCCCCTTTTTTAATCCTTGACTCAATCGAGCGTTTTGGGAGCGACAAAATATCAGATAATATTTCTAAACTAAATAAATCTTGGTGTGTTGAACGGGGGGTATTCATAAATAGCTACCTGTAAATTAACTTATCTAAACTACTGTTCAAGTATACAGACAACTCTATTGGAGGTCCAGTTATTTTTGTGTTTTTTTTTAATATCTGCGATACCCTTATAAATCTTTTAATAAGGGATTGTTTGAATAGGTAAATTCAAAATTAAGTTTTTTTAGTTATTGCTTAGAAAAGATTAGATGTGTGCGCAATTATTATCTTAATTATGAATTTATATAGTGAAAGGCCTTACCGATATATTAAATTGCTAATAAAGCGTCATATTGCAGCCTCCGAATGTCTGCTCTTCTAATGTCTAACGAGCTTTTAGTCGAAGCTTCAAAGAGAGGAATTAGCTGATTAAGTAGAAGTTTATAAATTTTGTTTTGAGTGAGGTCAGTTAATTTTTTAATAAACTCAATTTCAAACTGTAAAAAATCAACCTCGGATTTTGGTAAGGGGATATGGCTTTTTAGCAAGGATATGTATTCATCTTGATTTCGAAATAATGTAATCGATAGTTCTAGTAATGAGTTTTGTACATCTTTTTTAAGGGAATCGCTTATAGAGTCATCTATGATTGATATTCTTGTTAGGGCTGCATTTAAATTGCAGGTTTCAAAAAATGAATTTACAGTAGTGGGTCTACCATGATTTATCGAAATCCAGCCGTCTTTTTCTATTCCTTTTAATACAGTTCTTAAGGAGCACCTATCTACCTTTAAGGAACTAGCAATGTCTCTTTCTGGCGGAAGAACTCCCTTCTCTGAGTATTCATCAGACGAGATAGTTCGTATAAGATAATGTTCAATTTTTTCAGATACTTTTTTCATATCTAGAGTATAACAAAGTAATTATCAATACAGGTCGTACCACTATTGATTGTTAAGTAAATACAGATACCTCTAGAACTGTCTGTATATACAGTTATGTGCTTGTGTACTATACGTTTTTTACTAAAAAACAGTGGAATTGGTTAACATCTGTCATGGTTTGATCAATAATTAATCCTTTAAATTTTAAGGGATTGATATGAAATCATTTAACAGAGAAATACTCAAAGAAGCCATTCAAGGGAGTGTTGTTAGAATGTATGAAGCACAGACTTCCCAATTAGATTTATACAGAAATACTTTAGACTGCTTCTCTGCTTCATTGGATGCTTTGATGCAAGGAATATCTATGGATGACTGGCTGAAACAAGAAAAAGAAAGGCAGGTTCAAAAAACCAAGCAAAATGCTATTGGTTCTCTTCATGAAGATATTATGGGTTCTATCGATGGTGTTGATGCACTACCAGTAGGGAATTTAGTTGATATTGTGTGTCATGATAAAAAAATTGTGGCTGAAGTTAAGAATAAACATAATACGACTAAGGGCAATCATAAAGTTCAGATTTACCGAGATCTAGTTCAGAAAATTGCTGAAGTGGGCGGCGGTTATACTGGATATTATGTGGAGGTTCTTCCTAAAGGAGCTAAATCATATGATGTACCTTTCACACCATCCGATAATCAAGCTAAAAAGAAATTACCAGAAAGAGCTGATATTAGAGTAATCGACGGTAAGTCATTTTATGCCAAGCTTACAGGTAATAATAATTCCCTTAAAGAACTATATGAAAATTTACCTTCTATTGTCAGTGAGGTTATAAAAGAAAAATATGATGCAGATCTATCACCAGTTGATGTAGTCAATTCAAAGCTTTTTGATACTAATTTCACAAAAGCTTACGGGAAATAAATCATGCCAAAATTACCATTTATTAGTGATAGCAACATAGATTCAGCAATTGAGCATGTGACCAGTGCTCTTAGTTTATTACAGGATGAAAAAGCACGAATAGTGAACGCACTTGCCAATAACCAAATATTTGAATCATCTCTATTTTCAAATTCAATGGACCCGTTTGCTATGAAGTTTGGAATGGCTCTTTATGGAGATGAAAAGTGGCTTGAAACTGAAATTACACGACAATTGTATAAAACTTTTGAGCAGCGAATTGGAGAGTTTCATCAATTAGTTCTTGGTGGTGTTGATGGATGGGTTGATTTAGGTACTGGTGATGAAAGCCAAGTAGATTTAAAAAAAGAAGATAATTCCATTTACATTGAATTAAAAAATAAATATAACACATGCAATAGTAGTTCATTGGCGCAGGTTCAAAAAAAACTTACAGATATTTTAGATATAAATCCTGACTCAAAAGGGTATTGGGCTTTTATTATACCAGGCGTAAATAATAAATATGGCACAGAGTTGTGGATGTCAGGAAGTGGGAAAAAAGCAACCGTTAGAAATGAGCGACTCTATAAAACTTGGGGGTCTGATGTATATAAATTAGTTACAGGCGATGGCGATAACTTATTAAAATTATACGAACTATTAAATACTGCGAACTTAAACATACCTAGTACAACACAAAATTTAATCGCAGTTTCTAACGAAATAGTTCAAGCGGCTGCCCCTCATTTACCTGCAATTAAAGCTAAGATTTTTGAAGAGATGCTTGTTAGGAAAACGACTAATGGTTAAAGACAATAAAATATTAGAAATTACAAAAGAGCTTTTAGAAGAGTGCTTTTACAACTATTCATTAAAGCCCAGAAAGAAACTAAACACATAATACTTGATCGGTTTTTCCCTCAAGAAAGAAGGATCACATTTACAATGACTGGTTTACAAACTAGTTTAGGTACTTTTTGGGAAAAGTTATCTGTGAGGCTAGCACAAGAAAATAATATCGATATCTTGGATAACCTATCTCTTGTTAAGCCGGAGCCAGTACCAGCTAACTTACAATTATTAATTAATAACATCAAAGAGGAACGTGAAATAAAAGGTGGTGAACTTACACCATTTAAGGTCGATTTAAATAGTAAATTTCCTTTAAATAGCAAGCCTAACTGCTCAGTGGTAAAAATGACTAAAGGTAAAGGGGCAGATGTAATTCTAAAAAAAGGTACTAACTATTATCTTTTTGATATTAAAACAGTTCAAGTAAACGCTAATGGGGGGAACTCATTTAATGAAACAGTTATCTTGTGGACTGCATTCTATAAATATATGAATGGGATTGATGCTGATAACATAAAAGCTATGTTGGTATTTCCATACAATTCAGCAAATGAAAATGATGACGACGCTTGGTGGGATGATTTTGGCGGAAGAATTTCGCCTTTAACAAGAAGTGATGTATTTGTAGGAAATCAATATTGGTCATTTCTCACAGATAATAACAGCGCTTTAGAGCAAATTATCTCAGCGATAGAAGAGTTAAATAAAGATAAGGGGTTTAAAGACCTTTATCATAAAGTGTTTGAAGCTGAAGATAGGGACGGGTTAGTAGAGTTTTCTGAAGAAGTTAGACTTCAGAGAATTAAGAGTAAGTTTAATGTTGAATTATTAGATAATGAGTCACCCTGGAATTTAAGGAAAAAATTTAAATGGCGTCATAATGGCGTGTGTGAGTTCAACGAGAGATTAAATAAATTATTAAAATCTGATTCTTACAAATGTACCTCGTGTAACACATATATATAAGAAGGGTTAATTATACATTTATGAAAGATTATTTTGAAAAACTAATGGCTTTATCAGATCTAAAACTAAAACGTGATCTCAAAGGAACTTGGTCAAAAGGCAGCTCTACGTATTTTGAAGCTTTGTTTGATGAGTTAGATGAGGTAAAAGAAGAGTTAAATAGTGATAAGCAGTGTTACCTTGAAGATGAGCTTGGAGATGTACTTTGGGATTATTTATGTTTATTAAAGCACTTAGAAAATGAAAAGAGAATTGATATTAGTACTTTACTTCAAAGAACTAATAAAAAGTACGCTCGCAGAGTGACAGGGATTATCAATGGTGAGGCATGGGATGCTATCAAATCGGAACAGAAACATTGTTTAGAGAATGAGCAAAAAGAACTAAGTGTAGAATAAAGTACAAATCCATTGGTGGGTATATTTAAATTAGTATTGATGTTGAATTGTAGTTATTCAATATTAAGGTAATTTCTTAGGTGATATATAACTTTTTGTCTAGGTATTGATTTATAATTCCCCATTATGCTTGATGATAAGGTCGGAAATTTTATCATCAAGATATCTATAGCTTTGTCCAGGAACAAAACCAGGGAATTTTTCCCTTAATTCGGTTAAACCTAAAGGAAAATCATAAATATTTAACTCTGTAATTTCCATTGCATGGCAACTAGATTTATCTTTAAAATATCTGGATATTCTCTCTTTATACGATTCTGCTGCATTAACTTTTATCATTAACTCCTCGAAATTTTCATGAAAATAGCGACCTATTTTAAAACTTCCAAATATTTGCATCTTGGGTGATGAACAGTAAATTACAATAGTTTGACTGATCCCACTGTTATCCATTCTAGGTAATTTTTTTCTGAATTCAAAAAGCTTCTTTCCATCAACTATTTCTTGAACAATTCTTGGTTGAATTGATAGTAATAAGTTTTTTTGCATAATTTTTAATATCGACTTTTTTGAGGAAGCATAATAGCTATATTCAAACAGCCGCTTGCCAGCGTTTACAGAATCCTAAATAGTATGCCTTAAAGTTCGTAAGCAGCCTATCGTAGGGAAAAGTGAGTGTCAGATTAGTACGAACACTCATTTTCTTATTATTTACTGTTGTCTCTTGTTGGCATTGGTTTTGGTGCAGATGGTCTTGTCACTGCGGGGGTCGCCGTTTGTGTTGGCAAAGTGCTGCCTAAAGTAGAGAGGCCATCATTGAGAACGAGACCTTTAGTCAGGTCAGTGCGCACAAGGCCTTCAGTCGCGATAGTAACTGTGCCTTTATTATTTGTAGTCATTAACTTGTCCTTTCTTTGTAAAGTAAGATGTTTCCATATGCTTTTGATATATATAAAGTTTCAGCTTCATACAATTCATCGCCTGTTTCAGTATTAAATACTTTTACCGAATGCAATGATACCTCTAGAAAGTGACCATTGTCATGATAAAATTGAATAATACCTTGAATTGTAATTTTTTCGTCAAGTAATACAACATTAACAAAGTTATTACCGATGGACTCTATAGTTTGTATGTATACAGAAGCATCACCGTATTTATTTGTTACTTTCCACTTTATCAGTAAGGAATGTATAAGTTTGGATTGTGTCGCTTTAACTGATATTAACCCTAGAGTAATTCCTGTGAAGCAAGCCGCCAAAATCTCCCATGGAGTTATTTGGGCTGTTTTACTATTCTTTATTGCATCCCAAACGGATAGAACGAACCATTCTGTTTCACTATATCCTTTGATATCATATAAAAATTGACCCAAGAATATAGCTAGCTGCAATGTGCTATATGTTATAAGCCCAGAAACTATAGAATATAGTATGTATTTAAACGAATCCCATGGTTTATGTTCAGCATAATTGTCGTATATAACAGTTAATAGAACTCCTGGGAAAAGTATAACTACCAGTAATATTGTTAATTCATTCACTAGAACTTCCCTTTAATATAAATACAATAGCAGGAGTATATCACCTTTACTTTGGTGATGTTATTCAAGCTGTTATCTATTTATTTCACTTAATTTCACTCAATACTTTTTATGTTATACATCTTTGGTGTATAGCCTAATGCCAAAACAAAAACAGCTCTAATGGCCATGTCATTAGGGTTGTTTTTGTATTCTGGCAATGATTTCTCACAAAGTAGACCCTATTGAGAAGGGCTGCCTAATATTAAGTGAGAGGTTATATATTCTATAGGCACTTTGATAGTGCGTTTATAATTTCACTCATTTGCTCAAGACTATAACCGCCATAAACAGCACCTGTACCAGCATTTACCGGTTTGTGGCAGCTAATGACCTTAGAAAAATGAACACTGGCAGTTTTCCCTCACCAAAAGTTAACGTCAAAAAAGTGCGCTAAGCGGAAGTCGAAGAGTCGCTATAGCTAAGATCTGCTCCAAGGCTCATACCAGCCGTTGACCTTCCATCACTTGATGTTAACTGAACAAGTAATGGTCGACTGGTACGCTCTTTACATGCATGTTAAGGGAAACTCCTAGTTAACGGTTACTTATAAATCACGTTTTCTAAATGTGATGTAATTCTATTAATTTCTGGTTTGAGTAGCTATCTCTAAAAAGGGCGACTCAAATGGAGGCATGTCGCTATTTTTTAGAATGCTATCGAAATAACTTTCACTATAAAATATTGAAGTGTAAATAAGTTATCTATTGTTTATTTTATCTAAAATCCATTGTTCAACATCAACTCTAACCCACGCTACAGAACGAGAAGATAACTGTATCGGGTTTGGAAATTCACCTTTGTTTTTATAAGTGTATATCGAAGATCTTGATAGTCCTGTCATGTTCATAACTTCTTTGATTCTTATTAAATCGCTTGGTTGTTTATCACGTATTTGAGTTTGTTCAATACTCAGTTTTTGTTCAGGAATATTTGCTCTGGTTTGTTCTGATATATCTCTTTTTGTAAGTTGGGATTTAAACCCATCGATGTGTCGCTTAACTAACTGCAATTCATTGATAGTGTTTTGGGTTTTAAATGATAATTGTTCTAAATACCCATTAAGAAGTTCAAACTCTAAATTATTCATGTCAGGAGCCTTTATATCTAAAGCTTTTACTATCGTTGTAATTTAGAATTTTAACTAGTTAGTTCTAAGTCTGGTTGTTGCTTTTGGTTCTTCATCGGTATTGCTTTACCATTAATTCTAAGAGCATCTTGGTAATTTATTTATAATTTCACTCATTTGCTCAATACTATAACCGCCATAAACAGCACCTGTACCAGCATTATTTTGACTGTGGCCGGTGATTTGATTTTGGATGTCTAATCTCACATTAGCTTGGCGTAAATTGGTGATGAATAAATGTCTAAATGAGTGAAACGGTTTAATGCCTTTTCTTTTTATGCCTAAATGATCATGCAAATACCGACCAAACCATTTGCTTACTTGTACATTGTATTTATTGTCGGTATTCATATTTAACTTAGGGAATAAGCGTCCATTTTTATCCAGTGGCGCAATATAGTCAGCTAGACCAAGTTCCAGTAAATGCGGATGAATTGGTACTATTCTACTTATGCCGGATTTAATCGATTGGTCAACAGCTTCGTCCGTCAATTTAATGTACGGATACTCGGCATTTAAATACACATCAGCAACATGAAGTTGAGCTATTTCTTCCGCTCTTGCGCCCGTATAGTAATAGAATAATGGTAGCCAGTAATGTGCTCGTCCATAATCGGCTTTTTCTGGACCATATTGCTCTGTGAACAATTTTGAACTGAAAATATCCAAAACCTCTTCACGTTGGTATTCTTTTACGGCACTCGCGCTATTATCTATTTTACTTACTAAGTTTCTAGTTGTACCTTCAACGGGGTTCACATCAATCAAGCCTTCGTCTTTGGCGAATGAGAATAAACCGGATAATGCCATCATTTGATTTCTAACCGTTGCTGGCGATAAACGAGGTAAGTTTTCGCGATTTGCTTGTTCAATTTGCTTTGTAAGAGGGAGTAATTTAATTGCCTTTTTTTGTGTACTCGGTAGCTGCTCTAAAATGGTTCTAAAAGCAGCTAAATCACGCTTTGTCAGATTGGATATAAGATGATTAGGGGAATATTTTATAAATTTATTTATACTTGTCGAATAATCTTTTATCAGTGCTTCTGCTGCGTCAGGGTCTCTTCGTCTTTTAGCGCTACAGTATTCTGTAAACAAACTTTCAACCGTATGCTCATTATCACCCCTTACGCCAGCGACAATACCTTCACCTAAATGTTTGAGACTTAAGTCAACAGACGTTTTTTTGAAAGCAACATCACAAACCTTTAAATAGCTTTTGGCAAATTCAACAAGTAATTTACGGTAGTTTAAACTATCGCGAGCAAGTTCTAAATTTTGACCTAATAACTCTTGCTCTAACTCATCACTAAAGGTCTCCCCGAGTTGTTTCATTGCCTTATCTATTTTTGTAACACCATTATCAGCTTTGCACTTCAAAGCCCCAAGACATTCCTTTGGCGTAAGGCAGTAGGTTTCTTTGTTCTTTCCATAATCGTCGACTTTCGATTTGCAGCGATTAAATACATTATCAATATCATCAAGCGGTAAAGTGACAGCATCACTGTTTATTTCAATACAGCCACCGATATTGTGTATAAAGGGGTTGGCAGAGCTGGACGTGAGTTCAGTTGCCTTTTTGGCTTGCCAATTGAAAACTAAGGCCTGAATAACACCATCGGTTATTTTAGATTCTGATTCATGAAGCATTCGTGCTTTTTCGATAATCGAATCTAACTCAGCAAGTGTTGCTGGCGCTTTTAATTTGGCTTCAGTAGGGGATTTTGTTAGTAATGATCGTTTTAGTTCTGATTTTTTTACGATATAACGTAGATGTGCAGGGACAACTTTACGTATTTTGTAAGTGCCATTTTTATCTTGTATTGGTTTTGCCATTGCGACCACTTTGTACCACCTTTTTGTACCACTTGTAGGAATAAAGCAGATACAAAATAGGTATTTAAACAGGTAGATTTGGCATACATTACCATAACTTACTGTTTAAAACGAAAAAACCCCAGCTAAAAAGCTGGGGTTTTAAAATTTGGTGCTCGCTACGGGACTCGAACCTGTGACACCTTGCATGTCATGCAAGTACTCTAACCAACTGAGCTAAGCGAGCAAATTGGTCGTTGAAATTCAACTGGCGCTATACTAGCTTTTGCTTTATGCGCTTGCAAGTAGTTTTATTTACTATTGTGCTTGCCTGCTTATAAAAAATACGAAATGGTGTTATTTTATGCTGAATTTGCTGCTAGTTGCTTATTGTTTTAACTGAAGCACTCTCAATGCGCTTTTGTATTACTAATAAACGCCAAGCAAGTAAAATAGCTGCGGCTGTTAAACCAATAATAAAACCTATCCAAAAACCATAAGGTCCCATTTTAGGTACAATCCAGTCTGTCATGCCTAGCACTAAACCTACACTCAAGCCTATCAACCAATATGAAACAAAGGTAATGTATAATATCGACTTTGTGTCTTTATAACCGCGCAGTGCTCCAGCACAAACTACCTGAATAGTATCTGAAAATTGATAAATAGTGGCAAGTAGCATTAAACTTGCTGCAAGCTCTATTACGGGAATTTCGGTGCTGTAAATACCTGCAATTTCTTCTCTAAACAGCACGGTGATGAGGGCGGTAAAACAAGCGAGTACTAAACCCAAAATAATAGAATAGAAGCTGTATTCTTTCGCTTGTTGATAATCTTTATTACCAATGGCATAACCAACCTTAATCGTTGTTGCCATAGCAATACTTAAAGGTACCATGAACACTAAGCCGGTGAAGTTTAAAGCGACTTGATGACTCGCAACAACTTGTGTGCCAAAAGGCACTAGAATAATAGCCACAATAGCAAACAGACTGACTTCAAATAATAATGATAAAGCGATTGGAATACCTAGGGCAAGAATTTGCTTTATTTCTACTATATTGGGTAAGTAAAAGGCCTTAAATAGATTTGCTTTCTTTAGTATCTCTGAGCGATAACAATAAATAAGCATACTGATAAACATAGCCCAATAAACAATAGCAGTAGCAACGCCACAACCTGCACCGCCTAACGTTGGCATACCAAACTTGCCGTAGATAAAAATATAGTTGGCAGGAATGTTAACCAATAAACCGATAATACTAATGATCATGGTGGGTTTAGTATAGGAAAGCCCTTCAGAGTAGTTTCTTAAAACTAAATACAAGCAATAACCAGGTGCACCCCAGACAATATAACCTAAGTAATCAAATAACAGTGGCTCTAAGTTATCTTCGAGGGTAACGAGTGGCGCAATAAACGGCGTTAATAAATAATAGAGTGCAATAAGAAAAATGCCGAGTGTTAAAGCAATCCAAGCGGTTTGATAAGTTTGCTCAACCACTTGATTATAATTTTTGGCGCCGCTAAGTTGGGAGACTATGGCGGCGAGTGCCATGATCAAACCATAGATGGTTAAAATTAGCGGTAACCAAATGCTGTTTGCGATAGCAACAGCCGCTAGATCGGTAGAGCTAACACGACCCGCCATGACAATATCAACGAAGCCCATTAAATTTTGAATTAGCTGTGCAATTAAAATGGGGTAGGTGAGTTTTAATAAGCTTTTACTACGAGAAAGGAAGGCAGATAAATTCATTAAGGTCTTAATTTTAGAAAGCTAAAAGAGGTAATGTTTTATGAAAAAAAACATGGGTTATTTAGCGCATGATAGTTGAGAAATGTTGAACAAACAAGCAATAAAGTATGCTGGGAAGCATAATGTTACATCACATTATTAGCCATTAATTTTAGCGTTCAGAATACCTGTTCGTCATCGCTATCTATGGTTAGGTGTACTTTTTGTCGGTATTCATCAATATGTAAGTCATAGTGAATTTCTTTGCAGCAAGACGGACATTCATCATAATAATTTTGGTCACCTGCGGATGCATCAATACTAGCATGTAGATGACGGCCACAATGGGGGCAGGTAATACGTTTCTCGGTGAGTTTATTTATCATGTTTTTTCCTACTTCTATATTGTCTATTGATGAGCGCCTTCTTAAGTATGAGCAATTTAATAGAAATCACCAGTATCATGTTGCTAAATCACAGCTAGATAATCGACAAAGATAGATTAGAAACTCAATGCAATGGTAATGACATAATACGGGCAACTAATGCCTTGGCTTGTTCAATATAAATACCACCAAAAATATTGGCGTGATTGAGTACATGATAGAAGTTGTAGACAATTTTTCTTTGTTCAAATCCTTCATCTAAAGGGTATTCAGCTTGATAAGCATGGTAAAAGTCATCAGGAAATTGACCAAATAATTCTGTCATGGCAATGTCGACCTCACGGTCACCATAATAACAAGCGGGATCAAATATCATTGCTGTATCACTGGTAAACCCTGTATTTCCTTGCCATAAGTCACCATGAACTAAACAAGGGGTTACATGGTGATGTAATAAAACGTCATGGCAAACTTGGCTGATGTGATCGATATCGCCTAAGATAATAGACCGCTCAGAAAGTAGTTGTAGTTGCCAAGCAATTCGCTGATTTGCAAAAAAAGTTGTCCAGTTACTGCTCCAATGGTTTGGCTGTATAGTATTTCCGATGAAATTATCATGCTGCCAACCAAATTGACCGTGTTGAGTTTCAAAGTGCATTTGTGCCAGTTGCTGACCTAATTGATACCAAAGCACAGGTTTAGCTTTATTAAAGTCAATATAGTCAAGTACTAAGAAACTCTTGTCTAAGCTGATGCCAATGGCTGTAACATCAGGACAAGCAAGGTGTGTTAAGGATTTTAGTTGTTTTAGTGAGTAAGCTTCTGCTTGAAAATTTATTAAACATTCTTTGCGATTCAGTTTAATAAAAAAGCTGCGGTTACCATCAGTGACTTTAAAGGATAAATTTAAAGGTTGGTCATTATTGCTATTAGATAAAGTCGCAGAATCTAAAGATATCGCTTGTTTATCCGAAATAATAAATTCTTTGCCTGTTTCAACGCTAATGGCCTGTTCAATGCACTGCCACATAGTTTTCCCCAGCTTGTTTAATCTATTTTAGTATAGCTGCTATAGACTAGAGTGCTGTGCAAAATATCATTCTTTTATTATAAGACGAGGGGCTGTTGATCTTTCAGGGTTAAATTTTGTTCGGTTTCCTTAAAGGGAGTAAAGCGTTTTAGTCGCGGCGAGCAGTGTGTTGCCGAGTCATTCTAAGCAAATACTACTCAACAAAGAATAAAACGCTTTTATCCGAATCCTTCGGACAGCGTTTGTTGGCCATTTTCACTGCGTTATAGCCTTTTTATGTGGAATAACCACATGACAAAGGTTCTGCCTTGTATAAATACCCACCAATTCGCTGTAAAAGTAACCTTGAAAGGTCAGCAGCCCCTTACACCGTGCCATTTTAATCTTATTATGAGTCTTCATCTAAGTCTAAGTATTGGACTTTTCCATCGACGCCGTCCCATTTTTTTGCATCAGTTAACGCCGGCTTCAACTCTGTAATTCTTGGCCATATTTTTGATAGTTCTGCGTTGAGTTCAATAAATTCTTTTTGATCCTCAGGCACGTCATCTTCTTGATAAATAGCGCCAGCGGGGCACTCAACAGGGCATAAATCACAATCAATACAATCATCAGGACTAATAACGAGAAAATTAGGTCCTTCATAAAAGGCATCAGCAGGGCACACTGCCACACAGTCAGTGTATTTACATAATATACAGTTATCAGTTACTACAAATGCCATGGTTTTATCTAAATATGTTAATTTTTGTCTTAATAGTGGTATAGATCATACCTTTGTTGGAGGCAAATTCAATCTCTTGTTTCTAAAATGATGGTGTACAGGTAAAATAGTGAAAAATATTACTCTTCCTATGTTGGATCTCAAAGAATGATTCGTTTAACCAATATTAAACTCGCGCTTGACCATCAAGAGCATGAACTTAAACAAGCTATTTTAACTAAGCTATCAATTAAAGACGTTCAGTTAATAAATTTCACTGTGTTTAAACGCGGTTATGATGCACGTAAGAAAAATAGTATTTTCCTGATTTACACCCTTGATGTGGAAACGGATGTGAACGAAGCGCTGCTTGCAACTTTTAGTGACGATACTCAAGTAAAAGAAACGCCGGATATGGCTTATAAATTTGTTAGCCAAGCACCAACTAATCTTAAAAATCGTCCTGTCGTTATTGGCATGGGACCCTGTGGTTTATTTGTTGGCTTAGTGTTGGCACAAATGGGCTTTAAGCCTATTGTGTTAGAGCGTGGTCAAGAAGTAAGGCAACGTACTAAAGATACGTTTGGCTTTTGGCGCAAAAAAATATTAAATACTGAATCTAATGTGCAATTTGGTGAAGGCGGCGCAGGTACCTTTTCAGACGGTAAGCTTTATAGTCAGGTTAAAGACCCTAAGCATTACAGCCGTAAAGTATTACATGAGTTCGTTGAAGCAGGAGCACCTGAAGAAATCCTTTATGTCAGCAAACCTCATATTGGTACGTTTAAGTTAGTGACCATGGTTGAAAAAATGCGCGCCAAAATTTTTGAATTGGGCGGCGAAGTTCGATTTAACCAGCGGGTCGATAAAATTCACTTTACTAAGCTTGACGGGGATGTTGATGGTAACGAGTGTACTGTTCAAGGCATTGAAGGTTATCAAAACAAAAAAGTGACCGGGTTAACGCTTTCTAATGGTGATCATATCGAGACTAATCATATTGCCTTAGCCATTGGTCATAGTGCGCGTGATACCTTTAGCATGTTATTTGATGAAGGTGTTTATATGAAAGCCAAACCTTTCTCTGTTGGTTTTCGTATTGAACATGAACAAACGGTTATTGATGAAGCACGTTTTGGCAATAATGCCGGTAATGAAATTTTAGGCTCTGCAGATTACAAGTTAGTTCACCATTGCAGTAATGGTCGCAGTGTTTATAGTTTTTGTATGTGTCCTGGGGGCACTGTTGTTGCTGCTGCCTCGGAAGAGGGGCGTTTAGTGACCAATGGTATGAGCCAATACTCTCGTCTTGAGCGTAATGCCAATAGTGCTATTGTGGTAGGTATTGAACCGGCAGATTTCATTACCAGTGAATTTGCCTCTGAAAGAGATTATGTACTTGCGGGTATGGAATTCCAACGAAACTTAGAAGAAAAAGCGTTTAAACTTGGTGGTGAAAGTTATGACGCCCCCGTTCAGCTTGTTGGTGATTTTCTTGCAGGGCGTAAAAGTGGTGAGCACGGTAGTGTTTCACCGTCATATAAACCTGGGGTTACTTACTGCGATTTAAGTGAAACCTTACCTGATTACGCGATAACTGCCATTAGAGAAGCATTACCTGCTTTTGATAAGAAAATTAAGGGTTTTTCAATGGCGGAAGCAACATTAACCGCGGTAGAAACTCGAACATCATCACCTATTCAAATTACCCGAGATAAAGAGACCATGCAAAGTCTTAATACACAAGGGTTGTATCCTGCAGGTGAAGGGGCTGGTTATGCGGGTGGCATTTTATCTGCCGGTATTGATGGTATTAAAATTGCTGAAGCGATGGCATTAGCTATAATCGCTGAACAGTAGCTGAATAGTAATAGTAGAGCAATAAATTAATGTCCCTAAGTACATGCCTTAGGGACGTTATCCCGTGGTGTATTAATAAGCTCTTGGTGTTTTGGTTATTGGTGATGCTCTTGTAGTTATTAGTTAAGGTTTATCAGTTAAAGGTATGGTAGATAATTCAGAAATACCTTTAACGTTTTGTTGTTGCCACTTTTCTTGTGGTAACTGACGCCTAATATTGCGCATGCTTTTCCAAATCGATTTAAGTGAAAAATGATCAGCCAACCACTTTGGTGTGTCTCCTCGGCCATCAGCGATAAAAATATATTCAATAAAAATCTCTGTATCATTACCTTTTAAGCGTTTAGGTGTTATTTTCCAATGGGCACTATGAATTTTCACCTGTAAATAATCGTCGAAGTTGACCACAGAAGAAAACATAGAGTCTTCTACACTTATTGCATCGCTTAATTGTATCTCAACACTTAGGTCATCATTTTGCCAATAAGCGGAATGAAGCATTAAAATTCTTGGTTGTAATGGCCAAATCTTAGTTAGCTTTATATAGAAGCTACTTTCTTTTGTTGAGTATTGTTCAATTATTTTGCTTTCACTGGCATTGATTAACCAATTTTGGGTGTTATCGACATCTTGTAAAAAAGCTAAAAATGCAGACATGTTTGAGCGGACTCTTACCGTCGCTTTAATTTCGATGAGTTTTTTTTCAATAGTGCCATCTAGTATAACGGTACGATAGCTGACACTTTGTGAACTGTTCTTTTTCCATAACTTCCATGGTTTTTCTGAGGCGTTTGCGAAAGATTGGCTGGAACAAAGTAGTAGTGTTAAAAGAAGGGTAAAGTTTTTCACTACATTCATCTAGTTATTAAGTACTTAGTCATTAGTATTACTGATTTTCCAGTAAAGTGCTATGTTGAAATGTGCTTTTTGCTTTGTCATTTATTCTATTTATATACCCGTTACCAATCAAAGTGCACTCTGAAACATGTATCTTGAATGGTTACGGGTATATAGGTAAGTTAAAGCACTGTATTGCCCCTGATAACACTTAAAGCACTTTATTTGTTCAAACCTTGCTGAAAACCCTTGTTTAAAAAGGGGAAGGCTTTTACAATCGTCCGCAGAAAAATTGAATTCAAAAAAAGAGCTAAGTGCTCTTTTTTATGTTCAGGATGAACATGATTAAGCGATTGCAGGATGCAGCAGCTAACACTATTTATTTTAAACTACTAAAAATCAAGCGACGCTACGTGTGTGCCGCCACTGAATAAGGAAAAAACATGCCTGTAATTACTCTCCCTGATGGTTCTCAACGCTCTTTTGAACAAGCCGTATCCGTAATGGATGTTGCGCTCGATATTGGTCCTGGTCTTGCAAAAGCAACCATTGCTGGTCGTATCGACGGAAACCTTGTTGACGCGTGTGAATTAATTACCCAAGATGCCTCTTTGCAACTAATCACCAATAAAGACAGCGAAGGTCTTGAGATAATCCGTCATTCTTGCGCGCATTTATTAGGGCATGCTATTAAGCAGTTATATCCAGATGTTAAAATGGCGATTGGTCCAACGATTGAAAATGGTTTTTATTATGATATTGACCTTGAAGAGTCAATTACTGAAGACGATTTAGCCAAAATTGAAAAACGTATGACAGAGCTTGCTCGTACGGGTTATGAAGTTGTTAAGAAAACAGGCACGTGGCAAGACGCTTACGATGCCTTTACTGAACGTGGTGAAACATACAAATTACAAATTCTTGATGAAAATATCGAGAAAACTGATACACCGGCTTTATATCATCATCAAGAGTACATTGATATGTGTCGTGGTCCTCACGTACCTAGCATGCGTCATTGTCATCAGTTCAAATTAATGAAAGTAGCTGGCGCTTATTGGCGTGGCGATTCAGACAACAAAATGTTGCAACGTATTTACGGCACAGCATGGGCTGACAAAAAACAATTAAAAGCGTATATCGTTCGTTTAGCTGAAGCTGAAAAACGCGATCACCGTAAAATTGGTAAAACATTAGATTTATTCCATTGGCAAGAAGAAGCGCCAGGAATGGTGTTTTGGCATAACGATGGTTGGACGATTTATACTGAGTTAGAGAAATTTATTCGTGAAAAATTACACGAATATGATTACGACGAAGTTAAAGCGCCAATGATGATGGATAGAAGTCTTTGGGAAAAATCAGGCCATTGGGACAAATATGCCGACGGTATGTTCACAACTACCTCTGAAAAGCGTGAGTACGCGATTAAACCAATGAACTGTCCAGGTCATGTGCAAATTTTCAATCAAGGTTTGAAGTCTTACCGTGATTTACCACTGCGTATTGCTGAATTTGGCTGTTGTCACCGTAATGAGCCATCTGGCTCTTTACATGGTCTAATGCGCGTTCGTGGTTTTACTCAAGATGATGCCCATATTTTCTGTATGGAATCACAAGTTCAAGCTGAAGTGAAAAAATGTATCGAGATGGTCTATGATGTCTATGGCTCGTTTGGCTTTGAAGA